>ERZ826764.471-NODE-471-length-57445-cov-16.128367_pt1 | contig 57445 bp, 51 predicted proteins | sample MGYA00519870_ERZ826764 | MGnify/ENA primary metagenome ERZ826764 (study PRJEB31778, sample SAMEA3449239) | human gut metagenome | biome: human gut; feature: human-associated habitat; material: faeces | place: United Kingdom | collected 2010/2012 ... | reverse complement strand
TCCACCCCGTTTCTTTGGGCAAGACCAAAGAAATGGGGTGGAACAGGCAGCACAAGGTAAAGACAACCAACAGCAAAACGGCGAGTTCCGCCCAGCCAAAAGCTACCCCCGGGCGGGGGTGGAACCCCGCCCCTACAGAGGACCTGGTTGAACGGCAAGCGGCAAAGACGCCGCCCTTTCGGGCGGCGTCTTTGGTTTTCACAGCAGCAGCCAGATCATAATCGGCATCGTCACCGCAGAAAGCACCGTGCCTATAAACACACACTCGGATGCATAGCCCTCGTCGCGCCCACACTCGATCGCAAAAAGCGTAGCTATCATCGCCGTGGGTGCGGAGGCGAGAATGACGGTGACACCCAAAAGCATCTCGTCCGTCACAAAGAGTCTGGTGACAAACCAGACCACAACGGGCGCCACCAGCAGCTTTATCGCCACAACGGCGTAGACCCGCCAGTTGCCCGCCGCGCTCTTGAGCGAGACGGAGCCAAGGCTCGTGCCGACTATGAGCATGGACATCGGTATCGTCGCCCCGCTCATCGTACCAAAGGCGTCCGACACGAACTTCGGCACCTCTATGCCGCTCAGGAAGAGCAGCACCGCCAGCAGCGAGGCAACCAGGGGCGGGGCCAGCGCCTTGCGGACCGTCAGGCCCTTCACCCCCCCGCGCACCGCGCCCAGGCCCACAGTGTAGGCCATAAGGTTGAAGGGTATGTTAGAGATGGCCGCAATGAAAATGCCGTCCGCGCCGTAGAGTGCCTCTATGACCGGGAAGCCCAGGAACACCGTGTTCGCAAAGGTCACGGCAAAGAAGGTTATGCCCGAGCGTTCCTTTCCGGGGCGCAGCAGCTTTGCCGTCAAAAAGCCCAGCGTGGACATGACGGCAAACATGACCACAAAGCACAGCGTCACAAAGCCTACACCGGTTAAATCCATCTCCATGTCCGTGTTCATGACCGAATAGAGTATCGTGAACACGAGCAGGACGTTCATGACGACGCCCGAGATGCGCCGGTTGAATTCCGGCCCCGTAAGGCCGATTTTGGCGCAGACAAAACCGACCACCATTATAAACACGAGTATCCCCATCTGGGATACCACTTGCGACATATCCATTTACCGCTTTCCCCTTACTCCCCTGTTTTTAAATGTGCAGCAGCAAGGTCGCCAGAGTGAAGTAGATGAGCAGGGACACAGCGTCGGTTATGGTGGATATGAGCGGGCTTGCCATCACCGCGGGGTCTATGCCTATCTTCTCAGCCGCCATGGGCAGGGTGCTGCCCACGGCCTTGGCGAACATGACTACGAATATCAGCGTCACGGAGACGGTAGCCGCCACGAGCACCGTAACCTCGGCGTTGCCCAGCAGCATCCGGTCCACCAAAAGCATCTTCACAAAGTTCACCGCCGCCAGCGTTACGCCGCAGGCCACGGCAACCCTTATCTCCTTCCACACCACCATAAGGATGTCCTTAGGCTCCGTGTCGCCCAGGCTCAGGCTTCGGATGACCGCAGTCGAGCTCTGGGAGCCTGAATTGCCGCCTGTGCCCATCAGCATGGGTATGAAGCCCGTCAGCACGGCACAGCTTGCAAGCGCGTCTTCAAAGCCGGTTATTATCATGCTGGTAAAGGTGGCCGACAACATGAGGAACATCAGCCAGGGTATCCTGCGCTTCCACATCTCCAGTACGCCCGTGCGCGAATAGGGCTTATCCGAGGGCGCGATACCGGCCATGCGGTCGAAGTCCTCCGTGGCCTCCTCCTGCAGCACGTCGATGACGTCGTCAACCGTGACGATGCCGACCAGCCGGCCCTCCTTATCCACGACCGGGATGGCTAACAGGTCGTAGTCCGAGATGCGCTCCGCGGCCTCCACTCGCTCATCCGTCGTGCGGCAGAAGATGACGTTCGTGTCCATGATGTCCTCGATGACGGCCTCGTCGTCAGAGAGGAGCAGATCCTTCACCGTCACGACGCCCTCAAGCTTCCTGTCCGCCGAGGTGACGTAGCAGACGTATATCGTCTCCTTGTCCTCGCCTATGCGGCGGATGCGCGCGATGGACTCGCGGACGTTCATGTACTTTTTGAGGTCCACGAACTCGGCGGTCATGATACTGCCCGCCGAGTCGTCGGGATATTTCAGATACTGATTTATAAGGTTGCGCGTGGCGGGCGTGGCGTTGCGCATGACGCGCTTTACGATGTTCGCAGGCAGCTCTTCCATCATATCGACGGCATCGTCCACGTACATGTCCTCTATGATGAGGGCAAGCTCCGTGTCGGTGATGGAGTTGATTATCGTCTCCTGCTCCGGCGCGTCGAGCTCCGCAAAGACCTCCGCTCCCCGCTCCTTTGAGAGCAGGCGGAACACGGTGGCCATGCGCTTGCCGTCCTCCTCGCCCAGCTCAGTGAGGAATTCGGCTATGTCAAATTCGTTCATATCCTCCAGCTCAAGCTGGAGGGCCTTCATCCTATGCCCCTCAAGCAATTCACGGAGGTGCTCCAGGCGAAGCTCGCCGCTGTTTTCGTCCAAACCCGCTCACCTCTCCCCGAATCAATTCTCAGATGCCGAGGTACTCCCTCTGCACGTCGTTCATCTCGTCTATCTCTACGCCCATGGAGGCGAGCTTTCTGCGCGCCACGGCCTTGTCTATCTCCTCCGGGACCTTCAGCGGCGCGCAGGGCAGGCTGCCGCGGTTCTTCGCCAGATACTCCGCCGAAAGCGCCTGTATGGCAAAGCTCATATCCATTATCTCCGCCGGATGTCCGTCCGCGGCGGCCAGGTTCACAAGGCGGCCCTCGGCGATGACGAACAACGTCTTGCCCTCGGGCAGCTCGTAGCCCGTGATGTTGTGCCGCGCCTCGTAGCTCCTGACGGCGTATTCCTTCAGGCCCGCCATGTCTATCTCCACGTCGAAGTGGCCTGCGTTCGTGAGGATGGCCCCGTCCTTCATGAGGCCGAAGTGCTCCTTCGTGATGATGTCGCGGCAGCCGGTGACGGTGCAGAAGATGTCGCCCAGCTTCGCGGCCTCACGCATGGGCATGACTTCATAGCCGTCCATGACCGCCTCCAGCGCGTGGACCGGGTCAGGCTCCGTCACGATTACCTTCGCGCCCAGGCCCGCCGCGCGCAGGGCCACGCCCTTGCCGCACCAGCCGTAGCCGGACACGACGACGTATTTGCCCGCGACTATCAGGTTCGTCGTACGCATGATGCCGTCCCAGACGCTCTGGCCCGTGCCGTAGCGGTTGTCGAACAGGTGCTTGCAGTCCGCGTCGTTCACCATCATCATGGTGAAGGGCAGGACGCCGTCGCGCGCGAGCTTCTTCAGGCGGATTATGCCGGTGGTCGTCTCCTCGCAGCCGCCTATGACACCGGGCAGGAGATCGGCAAACTTCGTGCGCATGAGCTCCACAAGCTCGCCGCCGTCGTCGATGATGATGTTGGGGCCGACGGCCAGGACTGCTTCCAGCTGCTTTTCGTACTCCTCCGGCGTCGCGCCGTGGGTGGCGTGGACCTCCAGCCCTCCGGCGGCCAGGGCAGCGGCCACGTCGTCCTGCGTCGAGAGGGGGTTCGAGCCCGTGACGTACATCTCCGCACCGCCCGCTGCCAGCACGCGGCAAAGATAGGCCGTCTTGGCCTCCAGATGGACGGACAGCGCCACCTTCATGCCCGCAAAGGGCTTCTCGCGCTCAAAATCCGCCTCGATGCCGCGCATCACTGGCATATTCCGGCGCACCCAGGCTATCTTCACTTCTCCGGATGGGGCAAGGGCGATGTCTCGGATATCGTTCATTAGGAAATACCTCCCGCATACAATATTTATAACTATTTTATTCTAACACCTCTGCGCCCGCGCTTCAAGCGCAATATGCCCCGCCTTTGTGTTAAAGAAAACGCAAAAAAGGAGCCGCCGCATTGTGCGGCGGCTCCGGGCCTTATTGTTTTTCGTCCGCGGGCTCCTCCCCGTCGGGCTTCGGCCGCTCCCTCGTCCAGAACCAGCCAGCCACGTAGACGGCCAGCATGAGGACGATGGTGGGCACGGGCCCCGCGGTGACGCCGAACAGCTCGCCGCAGAGGTACACGAGGCCGAACACGGCCACCATGCCGAGGACGGTTATCGCCCACTTGAGAGGCTTTTTCATGGATCAGTAGCTCTTGTCTATCGCCTCGGGGTGCTCTTTGATGAACTTCTTGTTCTTCTTGTTGCCGATGATGAGGACCGGCAGCACGATGGCGACAAGGGCGAGGTAGCCGTCGTAGCCGTAGGCGTAGGTGATGATGTTGCTGATGCCGATGAAGCTCAGGCTCATGCAGACGGCGACCATGATGACGCCGATGATGCTCATGCGGATCTTCTCGTGTACGTCGCTCTTCACGAAGAACTTCTTGTCGATGCGGAGGATCATCGTGTAGATGAGGGTGACGCAGGTGGAGATGAAAGCGCAGAACAGCAGGATGCTGTAGCAGACGACCAGCCAGTCCCAGCCGATGGTGTTGCAGATGAAGAGGTTGGGCAGCGCGGTCTGGCCGGCGGCGACGATCTCGTCCTTCCAACCGAGCAGCATGAGGCCGGACAGGGCCAGCATGCCGCCGTTCATGATGCCGCCGAGGATGCCGGCCTTCTTGACGCCCTTGCGGTTCAGGGTGACGGCCGCGGCTATCATGGGCGGGATGGACACGCACTGGAAGCCGCAGTAGATGATGACGCCGCGCCAGAAGGCGGTGCCCGGGGTGTTGAGGGGCTGGCTGAAGGCGGCGGCGACCTCGCTCGGGTGGTTCGCTATGCCGACGATGATCATGACGCCGGCGGTGATGAGGATACCGGCGGAGAGTATCGTGGAGGCCGCGATGATGAGCTTGACGCCGAACAGACACAGGACGATGAGCATGACCGCGACGAGTATCGTGCTGCCCAGGGTCCCCAGGGCCGGGACGACCTGCTCAACCAGCAGCGCCGCGCCGTTGATCGCCGCAGCGACTGCCGCAAGGATGATGACTATGTAGAAAATTTCAAACGATATGGCCAGCGCCGGGTACGGCTGCCACAGCTCGCGGAAGGTGTCGTTATAGTTGTCAAGCCCGCGCAGTCGGGCAAACTTCATTATAACGTAGATAACATAGGCAAGTATGCCCATGGATATAAGCGGAAATATTACGGCCGTCCAGCCGTAGTTTACGAAGTAGCTCAGGACCTGGTTGCCGGTCGCGAAACCCGCGCCGACGTGTGTGCCAAACCAAACAGAGGCAACTGAAAATCCAGCTGCCCAAGTTCCTTTGGTCACCGCCGATTTTTCATTCATTTCTCGGTGCTCCTTCCCTTTTTTGATTTTTTCTCCCTCTGTTCATACTGGCCGAGCCAATATGGCGTGATTATAGACCGGGGGCAAGGCTTGTATCAATTTTAATGAATTTATCTGCTCTTAAAAAGCATTTTGCATCGATTTAAAAGCAACGTTAGCGCTTTAATCAGGCGAATGTTTCCCATAGGGTAAATCGTTAAAAAGTCTACAGGTTATCGGGGCTTTTTTGGGCCTTTTTGAAGCGGCGTTAATAAAATAACTTGAGGCGTCCGCCGCGATTTTGCATTTTTCAAAAGCATTTCTTTTAGCTCAATATCTGTGCATTTGGGAAAATTGTGCGCACATCTTGATAATCGGGTGGGATTGTGGTAAATTGAGAGTGGCAAATAGAATCCTTTTTTGTGCAAAAGGACGGCAATATCGCTGAAATTGCGCTTGAGGTGATTTTTTTACAATGAACCGGGAAAAGCTCGAAAACTACCTTGAAAAAAACCCCTTTGCCAAGCTCAGCGAGGTCGTCACGCAGATACTCTACGACCAGATCGTCGTGCTGGATATACCCCCCGCCTCCAAGCTCAACATTAACCAGATAGCCACCGATTTGGGCATCTCGCGCACGCCGGTCGTCGAGGCGATAAACCGGCTCCAGGCCATCGGCTTTGTGGAAACGAAGCCCAAGGCCAGCGGTTTTTACGTCACGGACATGAACCTGCTGGACATGATAGACCTCTACGACGCGCGCACGGCCATAGAGTGCGAGGCCGCCGCCCTCTGCGCGGACAAGGCCAGCCCCGAGGCCATCGCCCAGCTCGACAATCTTGCCACCGAGTTTAAAAAGGCCGTCCCCAGGATGGACGGCAAGCGGCTCAAGGAGACCGACATGCCCTTCCACAAGCTCATCGTCGAGGCCTCCGGCAACAAATACCTCATCCGCAGCTACAACGAGCTGCTGCCCAACCTCACCATGTACCAGGGCTCCTGGCCCAAGTTCATAAGCCCCGAGCAGTCCAACCCCTGGTCCAGCCAGGTGGTGCACCAGCACGGGGCCATAGTTTCCTCCATCAAGCTGCACATCCCCGCCCTCGCCCGCCAGGCGATGGCGGAGCACATAAAATCCAGCCTCAACTTCGTCGCCTACTCCGACAACACGGACGACCCCTTCTGGATAGTCAAGCGCTCCTCGGAGAAGAACGACCGCGGGCAGGGCAAGTAAGGAGAACGCAAACTATATGAAGATCGCAATGATAGGCTCCGGCGCCGCGGGCAGCGTGTTCGCGGCATATCTGCGCCGCGGGGGCGCGGAGCTCTACCTCGTGGACCGCTACAAGGCCCACATGGACAAGATAGCCGCGGAGGGCCTCACCTTCCGCTGCAAGGGCGAGGAATGTGTCCTCACGGGCTTCCACACCGCCGACTGCGCGGCCTGCCTGCCCGAAATGGACATCGTCATCCTCATGGTCAAGGCCACGCAGACCGACGGCGTCATGCCGGACGTCATGCACTGCGTCGGGCCGGACACCGTCCTCGTCTCCCTGCAGAACGGCATAGGCAACGATGAGATCCTAATGAAATATGTCCCCGCCGGACGCATCATGTACGGCGCCGGCGTCATTGGCACGGAGCTCTGCGGGCCGGGAGTCTGCGTCTCCAAGCCCGAGGACGGCATACAGATGTTCTTCGGCGCGGTGGAGAAGTCCCCGCAGACGGACAGGGCCGGAAAATACCTTGAGGAATGCTTCGAGGCCGGCGGCTGCCACGCGAGCTTCGAGGACGACGTGCGCGTCCTGCTCTGGAAAAAGGCCGTCACGAACAGCGGCTACAACGCCGTCTGTGCCGTGAGCCGCATGCGCCTGCGCTATGTCATGGACAACGACTGGGGCATGAAGCTGCTCATGAACGTCTGGAAAGAGGGCTGCGCCGTTGCCAAGGCCCTCGGCGTGGGCGACATCTGGCCGCTCATAGAGGCCGACATCGGCAACCTGCGCGAAAATCTCGGCGACTACTACCCCAGCATGGCCCAGGACGCCGTGCTGCACCACCGCCAGACTGAGATAAACGTCCTGAACGGCGCCATCGCCCGCTACGGCGAGCGGCTGGGCATACCCACCCCCTACAACAGCGTACTTGCGGACCTCATCTCCTGCATACAGGACAACTACTCCAACCAGTACGGGATGGAGAACGGTTAAACTGCGCGCTCCGCCCCCGAAAGGGGGCGATAACCACATACAGCGGCATCAATAAGCATAGGAGGAAGAGAAATAATGAAAATCGCAATGGTAGGTTCCGGCGCTGCCGGCAGCGTGTTCGCCAGCTATCTCCGCGCGGGCGGGGCTGACATGACCCTCGTTGACCCCTACAAGGCCCACATGGACAAGGTCGCGAAGGACGGCATGAAGTTTACCATCTATCCCGACAAGACCACCATCCTTACCGGCTTCAAGACCGCTTATTCTGCCGACGACATCGGCATTATGGACATAGTTATCTTCATGACCAAGGCCAACCAGCTTGAGAGCGCCATCCAGGGCGCCAAGCCCTGCATCGGCCCGAACACCGTGCTCGTCTCCCTGATAAACGGCCTGGGCAACGACGACAAGCTGCTCAAGTACTACCCCGCCTCCCGCTGCATGGTCGGCTCCGGCGTCATCGGCACCGCGCTCGACGGCCCCGGCGGCTGCATCTCCACCCCCAGCGAAGGCGTCATCATGAACTTCGGCGCGCTGGAGAACAACGAGCTCACCATCGCCGCCGGCAAGTATATGGAGGAGTGCTTCAACAAGGGCGACTGCGAGGCCGTCTTCCGTGAGGACGTGCTGCCCTTCATCTGGAAGAAGGTCATCGTGAACTGCACCGTCAACACCGTCTGCGCCGTCACCCGCCTGAAGATAGGCTACGTCGAGAACAACCCCTACGGCAAGAAGCTCTTCCACAACGTCATCCGCGAGTGCTGCGCCGTCGCCGAGCACAAGGGCGTCCACATCGACCCGGACGAGTTCATCCGCGTTGACCACCAGCACATCATCGACAACATCAGCGACTACTACCCCAGCATGGCCCAGGATATGCTCTACAAGAAGCTGCGCACCGAGGTCGATACCCTGACCGGCACCATCAGCGACTACGGCAAGCAGTTCAACGTCCCCACCCCGACCTGCGACGTGCTCAGCGACATCGTCCGCTGCGTCCAGGACAACTACGACAACCAGTACGGCGAGAAAAACGGCGCCGTCAACGCCTGACACATTCCCGGCAGAGGCTTGCCCCGCCTGAGTAAACGGAGGAAATGATGAAAGAGGTCATAGTTCTCATAGGCAACTACGGCTCCGGAAAGACGGAGCTGGCGTTAAACTTTGCCTTCCAGGCCGCGCGCGCGGGCAAAAAGGTCGAGCTCATTGACCTCGACATGGTCAACACCTACTTCCGGCTCACAGACAGGGGCAACCTCATAAAATCCCGGGAGATAAGGCTCGTATCCCCCAACTTTGTACACTCGAGCGTGGAGACGCTCTCCCTCCCGGCGGAGGTTGCCTCCGCCTTTGCGCTGGACTGGGACACGGTCATCTTCGACGTCGGCGGCGACCCCGCCGGAGCCACGGCGCTCGGCCGCTACCATGAGGATTTTGCAGCACTGCCCGAGGGCAGTCTGCAGGTCCTCAACGTGGTGAACACCCGCCGCCCGATGGCCGGCACCCCGGAAAAGCTCATCTCTCTCATGGAGGGCATGGAGCGCCATTCGCGCCAGAAAGTTTCCGGCTTTGTGAACAACACCAATCTCGCCCGCATGGCCTGCCCGGAGGACCTCCGGGACGGTTACGAGGTAATACGCGAGGCCTCGATACGCTCCGGGGTACCCGTGCTGTATACGACGGGCAGGCCCGACCTGCTGGAGGGCTTCCTCCGCGAGGGGCACGACCCTGCCTATATCGGCACCCCCATGCCCATCGAGACCTTCATGCACAGGGATTGGGAGACCTTCACAAAGGAGGGCCTGTGACGCGCCGGTGTGCCGCGTCAACATCTGTTCAGGAAGGCGTGATGCAAGAAAAACTGCGTCGGGAAACTCATTATTATTCATGAAATGAGGTAAAAGCATGGTTAAACTCACGATCAACGAAGAACGCTGCAAGGGCTGCGGTCTCTGCGTCAGGGCCTGCCCCAAAAAGCTCTTGCAGATCTCGAAAACCAAGCTCAACGCCAAAGGCTATCACCCGGCCGAGATGACCGACATTTCGGCCTGCATCGCCTGCGCGTCCTGCGCCCGCACATGTCCGGATGTGGTCATCCACATTGAGAAGGAATAGGAGGAACTAGATATGGCATTGACTCTTATGAAGGGCAGCGAAGCCATAGCTGAAGCCGCGATCCGCGCCGGCTGCCGCTACTTCTTCGGCTACCCGATAACCCCTCAGACGGAGATACCCGAGTACATGTCCGCGCGCATGCCTGAGATCGGCGGCTGCTTCCTGCAGGCCGAGAGCGAGGTCGGCGCCATCAACATGGTCTACGGCGCTGCCGGCACCGGCGCGCGCGTCCTCACCAGCTCCTCCTCCCCCGGCGTGTCCCTCAAGCAGGAGGGCATCAGCTACATAGCCGCCTCCGAGCTGCCCTGCGTCATCATGAACGTCATGCGCGGCGGCCCCGGCCTCGGCTCCATCCAGGCCGGCCAGGGCGACTACTTCCAGGCCACCAAGGGCGGCGGCCACGGTGATTACCGTCTCGTCGTCTTCGCCCCCGCCTCCGTGCAGGAGGCCATCGACCTCATGGAGGTCGCTTTCGACACCGCCGACAAATACCGCAACCCCGTCATGGTCGTCGCGGACGGCATGATCTGCCAGATGATGGAGCCCGTCGTCCTCCCCGAGATGAAGGAGTACGTCATCGACTACGAGAAGAAGCCCTGGGCCGCCAACGGTCACGGCGCCAAGGATAAGCCCAGCCGCGCCATCATCAACAGCCTGTATATCACCGTCGAGGAGCTTGACAGCCTCAATGAGCGCCTGCAGGCCACCTACCGTGAAATAGAAAAGAACGAGGTCCGTTTCGAGGCCTACAACATGGAGAACGCTGAGATAATCGTCACTGCCTTCGGCACTGTGGCGCGTATCTGCAAGTCCGCCATCGACGACCTGAAGGAAGAGGGCTTCAACGTCGGGCTCATCAGGCCCATCACGCTCTGGCCCTTCCCGTACAAGGCCCTGCACGACGCCGCCGTCGCGCCGGGAGTCAAGGCCGTTCTCGACGTCGAGCTCAACGCCGGCCAGATGCTGGAGGACGTGAAGCTCGCCGTGAACGGGGAGCAGAAGGTCGATTTCTTCGGCCACTACGGCAGCCACATGCCGACGCCTGAGGAGATCAAAGAAAAGCTGCTCAGCATGAGGGAGGTACTGTAATGGCCGTTGTATTTGAAAAGACCAAAATGCTCACCGACACCGTGTTCCACTACTGCCCCGGCTGCAACCACGGCATAGCCCACAGGCTCGTCGGTGAGGCGATCGAGGAGCTCGGTCTGTCCGACAACGTCATCGGCGTCGCGCCGGTCGGATGTTCCGTTTTCGCGTATAACTACTTCAACTGCGACATGTACGAGGCCGCGCACGGCCGCGCCCCCGCCGTCGCCACCGGCATCAAGCGCGTCCACACCGGCACCTGCGTCTTCACCTACCAGGGCGACGGCGACCTCGCCTCCATAGGCACCAACGAGATCGTCCACGCCGCCCACAGGGGCGAGAAGCTCACCGTCATCTTCATCAACAACGCCATCTACGGCATGACCGGCGGCCAGATGGCCCCCACCACGCTCGTCGGCCAGAAGACCACCACCAGCCCCTACGGCCGCAGCGAGGAGTGGTCCGGCGCGCCCATCAAGGTCTGCGAGATGCTCTCCCAGATCCCCGGCACTTACTATGCCGAGCGCGTCGCCCTCAACACCAACGCCAACATCCTCAAGGCCAAGAAGGCCATCACCAAGGCCTTCAAGTACCAGATGGAGGGCCACGGCCTGAGCATCGTCGAGGTGCTCTCCACCTGCCCGACCAACTGGGGCATGAGCCCGGTCGAGGCTCTGAAGTGGCTTGAGGACAACATGATCCCGTACTACCCGCTGGGAGTCTACAAGGATAAGGGGGCCGAGTAATAATATGAAAGAACAGTGCATATTCGCCGGTTTCGGCGGACAGGGCATGCTCCTCATCGGCAAGTTCCTTGCCGAGGCCGGCATGGAGTCCGGCAAGCACGTATCCTGGCTGCCCAGCTATGGCCCTGAGATGCGCGGCGGCACCGCCAACTGCTCCGTCGTCGTCTCCGACAAGCCCGTCGCCTCTCCGCTCATCTCCGTGGCGGACACCGTCCTCGCCATGAACCTGCCCTCCATGCTCAAGTTCCAGAGCGAGGTCAAGCCGGGCGGCCTGCTGCTCGTCAACAGCAGCATCATCGACGAGAAGTCCAACCGCGACGACTGCGACGTCGTCTACGTCCCCTGCAACCACATCGCTGAGGAGATCGGCAACCCCAAGGGCGCCAACGTCGTTTTCCTGGGCGCGTATGTCGCCAAGAAGCCCGACGTCATCGACGAGGAGACCATCATCGAGGCCATCCGCGTCGAGCTCGGCGAGAAGAAGGCCCGCTTCCTTGAAGGCAACATCAAGGCCCTCAAGGCCGGCATGGAGTATGTCCGGAACCTGGGTTGATCGAGCAAGACCCACGCACCCCGGCCCCATTGGGGCCGGGGTTTTTGTATGCCAGGCGCAAAAAGCAAGGGGGGCCCCCGGCGAGGGTCCCCCCTTTGACCCCCTCCTGCGCTTCTTTGGGGATCGAGTATTCCGCGCGCTGCGGCGCGCGGCCAGGGGCGCGGCCCCTGGACCCCGCCCGCTTTTTTGTAAAAAAGCGGGGCAAAAAACTTTTAAAAGGCTATGTCTGTGCGGGTCACACCTGCATTTGTCTGAGCATCTCGCGGTGCAGCCTGGCGATTATGCGCTTTTCCAGGCGGCTGATGTAGCTCTGTGAAATGCCCATCATGTCCGCAACCTCCTTTTGCGTGTACTCCACGCCGCCCAGGAAGCCGAAACGCATGAGTATTATCTGCCGTTCCCGTTCGCCAAGCAGGGAGATGGCGGCGCGGAGCATTTCGCGGTCGGCATCGTCCTCCAAGGGGCGGATTATCTCCTGCCCGTCCGTGCCGAGAATGTCCGAGAGCAGCAGCTCGTTGCCGTCCCAGTCGGTGTTCAGCGGCTCGTCAAAGCTCACCTCCGCACGCTGGGAGCCGCACTTGCGCAGGTACATGAGTATCTCGTTCTCAATGCAGCGCGAGGCATAGGTCGCCAGCTTGATGCTCTTGGAGGCGTTGAAGGTGTTTATGGCCTTGATGAGCCCTATGCTGCCGATGGACACCAGATCTTCAAGGTTTATGCCCGTGTTTTCAAACCTGCGCGCAATGTAGACGACGAGACGGAGGTTGTGCTCGATGAGCAGCTGCTTTGCGCCCTCGTCGCCCCCGGCAAGGGCGCGTATCGCGTCATCCTCCTTGTCCCTGGGCAGGGGCGGAGGCAGGGTGTCGCTGCCACCCACGTAGTGGATCGGCGGCGCGGCAAGCCCCAGACCCTCAAGCACATGGCGCAGAGCCTCGCGCAGGGCTGTGAGCAGGCGGTTTTCTGGCATTTCAAATTACCTCCCTTTCGTCAGATTATTGCGTCATAGTCCCCGTCCCGCGAGAGCCGGGAGGGGGAGAGACCTATGAGGATGTCCTCAGCCTCGCCCGATACGCAGACGGCATCGGGCCGCAGCGCAGCAAGCAGGCCATGTCCTGTCCCGAGTGAGGAATACGGCAGGAGCGATACCCGCCCCGCCAGGCCAGGGAGTTTACATAACGCTTCACAAAGGGAAGCGGCGTCTTCTCCCGCGCCTTCGAAGCCGGGCAGCAGCGGCCTGAGCGCATCGAGCTCCGCAACGGCGACGGCGCGGCCGGATACGGGGTCGCAAAGTCCGTTGCCTGTGTCCCGGAGCGCCCGGAGCAGTACGCTTCGCCCGCCGAGGGTGATATGGAGCGGCAAAACCTCCCGCTCCGCGCGCTTGCCGGCGCGGCGGAAGACGAGCGAAACGGCGGCGTAGCACAGGGCAAAGGAGAGCACGAGCACGCGCATGGATACGGGTATGTAGAGCCGCCCGCCGTAGAACCCGGACCCGGCGAGCATGGATGCGGCCCAGACCGCACCGCCGAAGGCCGCCGAAACGGCCAGGAAGATCACGACACAGCGCCAGAGCCGCCGCTCTCCGCCAAAGGCGATGAGGACCATAAAAAGCGCCGGGACGAGTTTCATGGGCGCATATGAGAGAAAGCTCAGGCCCGGCAAAACGCAGGCCACAGCCCAGAGCCCGCCGAGTACAGCGGCGAGGGCGAGCCGCCAGCGGTGCAGCACGGCGCCCGCCGCCCGCGCGGAGCAGAGCAGCAGGAGATAGTCAATTATCGCGTTCAGCGCAAAGAGGCTGTCAAGGTAAATCGTCTCCACGGACAAATCATACACCGGCGGCTTTGCGGATATTGTCATTTACAAGCCCTCTCCGAATGTGGTAAAATACTTCGGGATTGGGCCTTGCGGAGAATATTTACAAATTCGCCCTTTTAATATTCTGCAAAAGATATTAGAATTAACATTTAGTAATGCTTGAGGTGATGGGGATGGAACGAAAGCCCGTATATAGGCGCGTGCTGCTGAAGATAAGCGGCGAAGCGCTGGCGGGGGAGAAGAAGACCGGACTTGACTTCGGCGTCATCGGCGAGGTCTGCGAGGCGGTGAAGCGCTGCGTGGATATGGGCGTGGAGGTCGGCGTCGTCATAGGCGGCGGCAACTTCTGGCGCGGCGTCAAGGACGGGGAAGGCAAGATAGAGCGCACGCGGGCGGACCACATGGGCATGCTTGCGACGGTCATGAACTGCCTCGCCGTGGCGGACGTCATGGAGCAGCACGGCGTGGACGTGCGCGTGCAGACGGCCATCGAGATGCGAGCGATAGCGGAGCCCTATATCCGCCTGCGGGCCATGCGGCACCTGGCCAAGGGCCGGGTGGTGCTCTTCGCCTGCGGCACGGGCAGCCCGTATTTTTCAACGGATACGGCGGCGGTGCTCCGCGCGGCGGAGATAGAGGCCGACGCCATACTCTTGGCCAAGAACATCGACGGAGTGTATTCCGCGGACCCGAGGCTGGACGCGAGCGCCGTCAAGTACGAGGCTATCAGCTATGACGAGGTGCTGGCTCAGCATCTCGCGGTTATGGACACGACGGCGACGAGCCTGTCCATGGATAACGACATCCCAGTAATCGTCTTTGCGCTGAAGGACCCCGAGAACATCGTCCGCGCCGTCCTGGGAGAAAAGGTCGGCACGGTGGTAAAAAAGTAAACAGGAGGATCGAACATGGCTACCGGATACGAAGAATTTGAATCGAAAATGAAAAAGACCTCGGAGCTGCTCACCGTGAGCTTTGCCTCTGTGCGTGCAGGCAGGGCGAACGCCGCCGTGCTTGACCAGATCCAGGTCGATTATTACGGCACGCCGACGCCCATCCAGCAGATAGCGACCATCTCCACGCCTGACCCCCGCAGCCTGCTTATCCAGCCCTGGGACTCCTCCACGCTGAAGTCCATAGAGAAGGCCATCCTGGCCTCGGACCTCGGCATCAACCCGCAGAACGACGGCAGGAGCATCCGCCTTGTGTTCCCGCAGCTGACCGAGGAGCGCCGCCGCGACCTTGCCAAGCAGGTCAAGAAATACGCTGAGGACGCCAAGGTCGCCGTGCGCAACATCCGCCGCGACGCTATGGATAAGTTCAAGGCGCAGAAGAAGGCCTCCGAGATAACTGAGGACGACTACAAGATAGCCGAGAAGGATATGCAGAAGCTGACGGACGACTGGATAAAAGAGATAGAGAAGATAGCCGAGAAGAAGGAAAAAGAGCTTTTCGAGATATAAGTCGTCATGGCCATATTCAGGACTAAGAAGGCGGAGGAGACGGGCGAAGCCCGCCTCCCCCGCCACATTGCCATCATACTGGACGGCAACGGCCGCTGGGCTAAAAAACGCGGCCTCCCCCGCACCGCGGGCCACGCGGCGGGCGCGGAGACCTTCCGCCGCATCGCCACGTATTGCAAGGACATAGGCATAGAATATCTCACGGTCTACGCGTTTTCGACGGAAAATTGGAAGCGCCCGCGCGAGGAGATAGACGCCATAATGAACCTCCTCGGCAAGTACCTGCGCGAGTCCGTGGAGACGATGGAGCGCGACCACATACGCCTCAAAATACTCGGCGACCCCGCCGTCCTATCTCCGGAGCTGCGCGAGCTCATAGACGAGACGGCGGACATTTCCACGCGCTACGAGGGCTTCCAGGCGAACGTCTGCCTGAACTACGGCGGGCGGGACGAGATAGTCCGCGCCGCCATGCGCTACGCCGAGGACTATAAGGCCGGCAAGGTCGGCGAAATCGACGAGGCGGCGTTTTCAAACTACATGTTCTCGGCAGGCATACCGGACCCGGACCTCGTAATACGTCCGGGAGGGGAGCTGCGGCTGTCGAACTTCCTCATGTGGGAGTCGGCGTATTCCGAGCTCATCTTCACGGATGTGCTCTGGCCGGACTTCACGGAGCGGGACATAGACGCGGCGCTGGAGGAATACCGGCGGCGCGACAGAAGGTATGGTGGGATAAAGAAATGAAGCAGAGACTTATCGTCGCGGGCGTGGGCATCCCCGTGCTGCTGCTCATCCTGCTCGCCGCCCCGGTCTGGGCGACGGCGGCGATGTGCGCGCTGCTCTCAGCCGTGGGCTGCTATGAGCTGATGCACGCTGTGGGCAGGGACGAGTGGAAGCTCCTATGTCTCATGCCGCTCTTCGCGGCCTGGATGTGCACGAGTATCGGCCTGGGCGAGGAATGGACGCCGGAGCCGGGGCTGTATATGGCCGCCGCCTGCTTTGTCGCGGTCGTGTACACCTTCGCCATGGCCGTCGTCACCCACGGCAGGGAGCGGAGCCTGAGCTTCCGCACGGCGATGGCCGGGCTGTTCGCCATGAGCGCCATAGCCGCGGGTTTTGCCTGCCTCGTGATATTGCGGGATATATCGCCGGCCGTGGTGCTGACGCCCTTTATAGGAGCCTTCATGTCCGATACCGGCGCGTTTTTCGCGGGCCGGGCCTTCGGCAAACGGAAGCTCTGCCCGGCTGTCAGCCCGAACAAGACCGTCGCGGGCTGCATCGGCGGCTTTGTCGGCAGCATCGCGGGCATGGCCGTCTTCCACCTCGTCGTCAAGACCTGGTTCCAGCTCGACCTTGGCTGGGGCGTCGTCATACTCATGGGCGTCATCGGCAGCCTCTTCGGCCAGCTGGGCGATTTGAGCTTTTCCGTCATAAAGCGCGAGTTCGGCATTAAGGACTACGGCGCGATATTCCCCGGCCACGGCGGCGTGCTGGACAGGTTCGACAGCGTGCTCTTCGTGGCTCCGGCCTATCTGCTCTTCATGCTCCTCTATTTCGCCTGAGGTGAAAATCAAATGATAAACAGCACTGTCATCCTCGGCTCCACCGGCAGCATAGGCCGCCAGAGCGTCGAGGTCTGCAAGCGCCTGGGCATAAAGGCCGCGGCGCTCACCACGAACAAGAATATTGACCTGCTTCTGGAGCAGACTAAGGCTCTGCGCCCCGAATACGTCTGCGCCTTTGACGCGGAGGCGAACGAACGCCTGCGCGCCGCGCTCCAGGGCACGGGCGTCGCCGTCGGCCACAGCGGCGAGGCCGGGCTCATCGAGGCCGCGACCTGGAACAGTGCAGAGTGCGTCGTCACCGCAGTCTCCGGCGCAGTCGGCCTGCGGCCCACGCTCGCTGCGATAGACGCAAAAAAGCGCATCGCCCTCGCCAACAAGGAGACGCTGGTCTGCGCGGGCAGCGTGGTCATGGCGCGCGCGCGGGAGAAGGGCGCGGAGATAGTGCCGGTCGATTCGGAACATTCCGCCGTGTTCCAGTGTCTAACGGCCAGACGCGGAGAGCTCAGGAAAGTCCTGCTCACCGGCTCCGGCGGCCCCTTTCGGGGCTGGAGCCGGGAGGAGACGGCCCGCGTCACCCCGGAAATGGCCGTGAAGCACCCGAATTGGTCCATGGGCGCGAAGATAAGCGTCGATTCCGCCACGATGATGAACAAGGGCCTGGAGTTTATCGAGGCCATGCACCTCTTCTCGGTCAGACCGGAGGACATTGAAATTCTCATCCACCCCGAGAGCGTAGTCCACTCCGCTGTGGAGCTCATAGACGGCACCGTTATCGCCCAGCTGGGCGTGCCGGATATGGCCCTGCCCATACAGTACGCGCTGACCTGGCCGGAGCGGCGGGAGAGCGCCTCGGAGCGGCTCGACCTCACGGCTCTGTCCGGCCTGCACTTTATGAAGCCGGACTTTGAAAAACTGCCCTGCCTCGCGCTGGCCGTGGACTGCGCCAGGCGCGGCGGCACGGCCCCGGCGGTGCTCTCCGCGGCCAACGAGGCGGCGGTGGCGCTGTTTTTGGGCCGCCGGCTGGGGTATAATGAGATATATGACTGTGTTGCCGCGGCTCTCGGCAGCATAGATTTCATTGCGGAGCCCTCCCTGGAGGATATCCTCGCGGCGGATGCCGCGGCCCGCACATTTGTAAGGGAGCGTTACACCTCATGTATATCATCCTCGCAATAATCTTTTTCGGCGTGCTCATCGCCATCCACGAGTTCGGCCATTTCTCGGCGGCTAAGCTGCTGGGCGTCAAGGTCAACGAGTTCGCCATAGGCATGGGCCCGGCCATATTCAAGAAGCAGAAGGGCGAGACCCTGTATTCCCTCCGCTGCCTGCCCATAGGCGGCTACTGCGCCATGGAGGGGGAGGACGAGGACACCGGCGACCCGCACAGCTTCACCGTGCAGCCCGGCTGGAAGAAGCTCATCATCCTCGTCGCGGGCAGTTTCATGAACTTCCTGCTCGGCTTCCTCATCGTGCTCATCATCTATTCCAGCGCGCAGGGCTTCTATTCGCCGGTCATCTCCGGCTTCGTGGACGGCTGCCCATACGAGGGGGAGAACGCCCTCCAGGTAGGGGACGAGATCTACTCAATCGACGGCCACAGGATCTATTTCTCCTCCAATGTCACCGCCATCCTCTCCCGCGGCGGCGAGACCCACGACATCGTCGTCATCCGCGACGGAGAGAAGGTTGAGCTTGAGGACTTCGTGCTCACGCCCGTGGAATACGAGGGCTACTCCTCGCCGATGTACGGCTTTTCCTTCGCCGTGGAGGAGGCCACGTTCTGGAGCACGCTGAAATATTCCTGGTATAACACCATAGACTTTGTGCGCACCGTCTGGTTCGCGCTCTCGGACCTCGTGGCGGGCTCCATCGGCGTTGATGAGCTCTCAGGCCCTGTCGGCATCGTCAGCCTCATAAACGACGTCGGCCAGAGTGCGGAGTCCACGAAGATGGCCCTGTCGGATATCGCCTATCTCGGCGCGCTCGTCGCCGTGAACATCGCAGTTATGAATATGCTGCCCCTGCCGGCGCTGGACGGCGGGCGGGTGTTTTTCCTCGTGCTCAACGGCCTGGTACATCTTGTCACCAGGCGGCGCATACCCGCGAGATACGAGGGCTATGTCCACGCTGCGGGCATGGTGCTGCTGCTGGGCCTTTCCGCCTTTGTCATGTATAACGATATTGCGAGGCTGATAAAATGACCACCAGAGAGAAAACAAAGAGGATAATTGTCGGAGGCGTCGCCGTGGGAGGCGGCGCCCCCGTTTCCGTTCAGTCCATGTGCTGCACCAAGACGCAGGACGTGGAGGCCACGCTGCGGCAGATAAGCTCCCTTGCCGCCGCGGGCTGCGAGATAGTCCGCCTCGCCGTGCCGGATATGGACGCTGCCCGCGCCATCTCCGCAATAAAGGAGCGCTCGCCCCTGCCCATCGTCGCGGATATCCACTTCGACTACAAGCTCGCCGTCGAGGCCGCCCGGCGCGGCGCGGACAAGATACGCATAAACCCCGGCAACATAGGCGGGCCGGAGAAGGTCGCCGCCGTCGCCCGGGAGTGCAGTTTACATAACATACCCATCCGCATCGGCGTGAACGGCGGCAGCCTGGAAAAGCCCCTGCTGGAGAAATACGGCCATCCGACGGCCGAGGCCATGCTGGAGTCCGCGAAGGGGCATATAAAACTCCTGAACGACTGCGGCTTTGACGACATATGCCTGTCCATGAAGGCGTCCTCCGTGCCGCTGACCGTCGAGGCCTACCGCCTCGCGGCGAGAGAGCTGCCCTATCCGCTGCACCTGGGCGTCACGGAGACCGGCACGGCCTACGGCGGCGTCATCAAGTCCGCCGTCGGCATCGGCACGCTGCTCATGGAGGGCATAGGCGACACCGTGCGCGTCTCCCTGACCGCCGACCCCGTGGAGGAGGCCCGCGCGGGCGTGGAGATACTCAAGGCCTCGGGGCTCAAAAAGGGCGGCATACGCTTTGTCTCCTGCCCGACCTGCGGGCGGACGGAGATAGATCTCATCGGCCTCGCCCACGAGGTTGAGGAGCGCCTGCGCGGCGTGGAGCGGGATATCACCGTCGCCGTCATGGGCTGCGTCGTGAACGGCCCGGGCGAGGCGAGGGAGGCGGACTACGGCGTCGCGGGAGGCCGCGGCTGCGGCCTGCTCTTCAAAAAGGGCGAGATCGTCCGCAAGGTGCCGGAGGGCGAGCTCTGCTCCGCGCTCATGGAGCTCATAGAAAGCGGGGAAGGGCTATGAGCGCGAACGCAGTGGGCTTCCTCGACATATTCCCGGACTGCGCGGGGCTGTCCGGCCTCTGCGGCGGCCTGGATAAGGCGGAGGTCACTTCCGTCGTCGTGAACAGCGCGGAGCTGACGATGGAGGTCGAGGCTCTCTTCACCCGCGCCCCGGCCCCGGCGGAGCTGAGCAGCCTGGAAAACGAGCTGCGCGAGGAATACGGCCTCGCCTCCGTGCGTATAGAGGCTGACTACCCCCGCGCGGCGCAGGAAAAGCAGTCCGGCGGCGCCTCGCGCGTGCTCTACGGCAAGGCGATAAAGGAGCCGAAGCTCGTGGAGATGTCCGCCCTCAACCTGGAGAGCGGCACCGTCGCCGTGAAGGGCGAGGTCTTTGCCGTCAACAACCGCGAGATACAAAAGCGCGGGGCCTATGTCCTGAGCTTTGACATGACGGACTACACCGGCAGCGTCCGCGTGAACAAGTTCTTTGACAAGAGCGAGGACGCCGCAGTCCTCTCGAAGATAAAGCCCGGCCAGACGCTTGTCGTCCGCGGCCGCGTGACCTATAACAAGTTCGACAACGACATGGTGCTCGAACCCTACACCATCATGGCCTCGAAGCCGGAGCTGCGCCCGGACGGCGCCAAGGAGAAGCGCGTGGAGCTGCATTTCCACACGCGCTACTCGACGCTGGACGCCCTGACGGACCCGGCCAAGGCCGTGGAACGCGCCGCCGCCTGGGGCCACCCGGCCATAGCCGTCACCGACCACGGCACGGCGCAGGCCTTCCCCGAGATGTCGAAGGCGGGCAAGAAATACGGCGTCAAGATCCTCTACGGCATCGAGGGCTACTACGTGAACGACCTGGAGGAGCGCCCCGCCGTGCGCGGCTGCTGCAACAACCTGCTCGACTGCGAGTTCGTGGCCTTCGACGTGGAGACGACGGGCCTGAGCGCCGTGACGGACCGGCTGACCGAAATAGGCGCCGTCCTCTTCAAGGGCGGCGAGGTGCGGGACAAGTTCAGCACCTTCGTGGACCCGAAAATGCCCATCCCGGCGAATATCACGGAGCTGACCGGCATCCGGGACAGCGACGTCGCCGGTGCGCCCTCGGAGGCCGAGGCCATGCGCGCCTTCCTGGACTTCGCGGGCGGCCGGCCCATCATCGCGCACAACGCGAGCTTTGACACCGGCTTCATGGCCGCCGCCTGCGAGCGCAGCGGCATAAGGTTCGAGCCGGTCGTCCTCGACACCCTCGTGCTCTCCCAGCGCCTGCTGCCGGAGCTGAAGCGCCACAAGCTGGACATCGTGTCCAAGCATCTGGGCCTGCCCGAATTCAACCACCACCGCGCCTTTGACGACGCCGAGGTCGTCGCGCGGATGATGGAGCGCTTCATCCCTATGCTGCAAAGCCACGGCGCGGAGCGCGTCGCGGACATAGACGGCGTGCTGAGAAAGCTCTCCGGCGCGGGGACGCGCAAGGTTAGGCATATAAGCCTGCTCGTCCGCAACAAGGTGGGCCTCAAGAACCTATACAAGCTCATCTCCGCCTCATATCTCAAACACTACAGCCGCAACCCGATAATCCCGCGCAGCCTGCTGGAGCGGCACCGCGAGGGCCTGCTCATAGGCTCCGCCTGTGAGGCGGGCGAGGTGTTCGACGCCGTCCTGCGCGGCGCGCCGGGCGCGGAGCTGAAGCGGATAGCCTCGTTTTACGACTACATAGAGGTCATGCCCATAGCGAACAACCGCTTCATGGTCGAAAACGGTACCGTCCGCGACGATGAGGGCCTGCGCGACCTCAACCGCAGGGTAGCCCGCCTTGCCGCGGAGCTGGAAAAGCCCCTCGTCGCCACCGGCGACGTCCATTTCCTCGACCCGAAGGACGAGATATACCGCCGCATCCTCCAGGCCGCCAAGAAATTCTCGGACGCGGACCGCGAAAACCCGCTCTACTACCGCACGACTGAGGAGATGCTTGAGGAGTTCGCCTACCTCGGCCAGCGCACCTGCTACGAGGCCGTCATAACGAACCCGAACCGCATAGCCGGCATGTGCGAGGAGATACAGCTGCTGCCCGACGGCCTCTTCCCGCCGAAGATAGAGAACTCGGCGGAGATACTGAAAGACCTCGTATACGGGCGCATGCACGAGATATACGGCGAAAACCCGCCCGAAATCGTCACGAAGCGCGTCGAGACAGAGCTGGGCGACATCCTCTCCCGGCACTACGACGTCATCTACATGTCGGCCCAGAAGCTCGTCGCGGACTCGAACGCGCACGGCTACCTCGTCGGCAGCCGAGGCAGCGTCGGCTCCTCCATCGTGGCGTATATGTCGGGAATAACGGAGGTCAACAGCCTCCCGCCGCACTATGTTTGCCCGAAATGCCACCATACGGACTTCGAATCCGGCGCGGGCTACGGCTGCGGCGCGGACATGCCGGACAAGACCTGCCCCGAGTGCGGCGAGAAGATGCGCAAGGAGGGCTTCGATATCCCCTTCGAGACCTTCCTGGGTTTCGGCGGCGACAAGGTGCCGGATATAGACCTCAACTTCTCGGGCGAATATCAGGCCCGGGCGCATAAGTATACAGAAGAGCTCTTCGGCTCCGACCACGTTTTCCGCGCAGGCACCATCGGCACCCTGGCGGAAAAGACGGCCTACGGCTACGTCCTCAAATACCTGGAGGAGCGCGGCAGGCACGTCTCGAAGGCGGAGGAGGGGCGGCTCGCCATGGGCCTCGTGGGCGTGAAGCGTACCACCGGCCAGCACCCCGGCGGCCTCGTCGTCATCCCTCAGGACATGGAGGTCGAGGACTTCTGCCCCGTGCAGCACCCGGCGGACGACCCGGACAGCGGCATAATCACGACGCACTTTGAATATCACAGTATGGAGGCTAACCTCCTGAAGCTGGACGAGCTGGGCCACGATGACCCGACCATGCTGAAGATGCTGGAGGACATGACCGGAGTGAACGTCCGCGAGATACCGCTGGACGACCCGGAGACCATGCGCATCTTCAAGACCGCGGCGCCGCTCGGCCTCGGGGACGACGACCCCATCATCGGCAAGACCGGCACCATAGGCATCCCGGAGTTCGGCACGGGCTTCACGCGGCAGATGCTGGTGGATACCCAGCCTGAGCAGTTCGATACCCTCGTGCGCCTCTCGGGCTTCTCGCACGGCACGGACGTGTGGCTCGGCAACGCCAAGGACCTCATCCTCTCAGGCACGGCGAGCGTCAAGGAGACCATCGGCTGCCGCGACGACATAATGCTCTACCTCATCTCGAAGGGCATGCCGGACAAGCGGAGCTTCAAGATAATGGAATCCGTCCGCAAGGGCCGCGGCCTGCCCGAGGGCGCGGAGGGCGAGATGCACGACGCGGGCGTGCCGGACTGGTACATCGGCTCCTGCCGGAAGATAAAGTACCTCTTCCCGAAGGCCCACGCCGTGGCCTATGTCATGATGGCCTTCCGCATAGCCTGGTTCAAGGTCCACCGCCCGCTGGAGTTTTACAGCGCGTATTTCTACCGCCGCAGCCAGAAGGACGCCTTCGACGCGGGCCTGATGCTGAAGGGCCGGGACTTCGTGCGCCGGAAGATAAACGAGATAAAGTCGAAATCGGACGCCACGGCTAAGGAAGAGGACCTCGTGACGACGCTGGAGGCGGTGTACGAGTTCTATATGCGCGGCTTTGAGTTTGCGCCTATGGACCTCTACGAGTGCGACGCGGCGAAGTTCCTGGTGGTGGACGAGAAGCGGCTGCGCCCGCCGTTTGTGGCCATCTCCGGCCTGGGCGCGGCGGCGGCGAACGACCTCATGGCCTGCCGCACCGGCGGCCGCCGCTTCATCTCGGTGGAAGAGCTCTCCCTGGCCTGCCCCAAAGTGAGCCAAGCCCACATAGAACAGCTCAAAGCCGTAGGCGCCCTCGGCGAAATGCCCGAGGAGAGCCAGATGACGCTGTTTTGAAAAATGAAAAACGGCGGACACTTTTTGCGGTGTCCGCCGTCTTTATGTACTCACATGAAGTTCTGGATAAGCACCAGCAGCACGATGCCTGGTATGCCCAGCACCCCCGCCACCAGGGCGTTGGTGGCGTTGATGCCGAGCGAGAAGTCGAAAAAGCCGCCGATGAAGTTGAAAACAAAGAGCAGCACCAGCCCCGAGAGCATATTCAGCAGCAGCTTGAAGAGGAGCTTTATCGGAAGCCGGATTATCTTCAGCAGCAGATATAACAGCAGTACGCAGACGACAATGGTGATGATGGTGCCTATGGGCGGCATGTTATGCCCTCCTTATCACAAAAAATACGATTTGAGGTTCCTCACCGCGTAGTTGTATTTCGCCTTGAGGGCGCTCATCTCATAGATGCAGGTGTCTAGCGCTGAGGGGTCGGTCATGTTGTTGAATTTGACGTAGACTTCGCCGAGCTGGTTCCTGATGCTGTCCAGCTCTTCGACGGCCTTTTTGACCTCGGCGCGGTGCGCCTTGGCTTCTCTTCGGTTTTTGGACAAGGTGATCACACTCCCTTGTCCATATTGTATTCAGACCCAGCCTGTTTTAACCGAAAAAAGCAAAAACTTCTTGTAATACGCGCGCGCTCCGGAGCCATACTACACTCGGACTTCAAAAGAGAAGCGAGTCCGGCAGGGCAAGAGAGAAAAGCCCAAGGCCGGTGCCTGGCGCGCTAAAGCGCCGGAAAAGGCGAATGGCCGTCCGCCTGAACGCGGGCTGCCGGAAAGGAGCCGCAAGCCTTGTTCCGCGAGGGATAAGCGCAGGCCCCACACGCGAGAGAATGAAGTCAAGTGCCGCGGGACGAGGCGAACGCCATGTCTTTATGCGGTGCGGCGGGGTGCGCACGAGAGTGCGGCCCCGCTTTTTTTCTTGCAATTTAGGGGCGGCTGGTCTATACTATATAAGTAAAATTATGCAATTTTGCGCTACAACATATTGATTTGGTGGGGGAAAAACTGCAAATGGCAAGAAACACTCCCGAGTCCTACGGCAACGAGAGCATCTCCCAGCTCAAGGGCGAGGACAGGGTCAGAAAGCGCCCCGCGGTCATTTTCGGCTCCGATGGGCTGGAGGGCTGCGAGCACGCGGTGTTCGAAATATTGTCGAACTCGATAGACGAGGCCCGCGCGGGCAACGGCAGCATTATAACACTGACGCGCTATCTCGACAAGAGTATAGAATGTGAGGACTTCGGCCGCGGCTGCCCCGTGGACTGGAATCCGGCTGAGAAGAAGTATAACTGGGAGCTCGTGTTCTGCGAGCTCTACGCCGGCGGCAAATACCGCAACAACGAGGGAGGCGACTATGAATATTCCCTCGGTCTCAACGGCCTCGGCACCTGCGCCACGCAGTATTCATCCGAGTACATGGACGTCACCGTCCGGCGCGACGGGAAGAAATACACGCTCCACTTTGAAAAGGGCCGCATCAAGGGCAAGCTCGAGGAGGAGCCGGCGGACCGCAAAAAGACCGGCACGGACATCCGCTGGAGGCCTGACCTTGAGGTGTTCACGGACATAGACATCCCCCTCGACTACTATACGGCGACGCTGAAGCGCCAGGCCGTGGTGAACGCGGGCGTGACCTTCCGCCTGCGCAACGAGATAGCCCAGGGCAAGTTTGACACCACGGATTTCCTATATGAGAACGGCATCCTCGACTACGTGTCCGAGATAGCGGGGGAGGAGACGCTCTCGACGCCCTGTTTCATTCAGGCCGAGCGGAAAGGCCGCGACAGGGCGGATAAACCGGAGTACAAGGTCAAGCTCTCGGCAGCTTTCTGCTTCTCGAACAAGGTAAACGCCATAGAGTATTACCACAACAGTTCCTTCCTGGAGCACGGCGGCGCGCCGGAGAAGGCCGCGCGCAGCGCCTTCGTCAGCGCCGTGGACGCCTACATCAAGAAGGTCGGGAAATACCAGAAAAACGAGTCGAAAATCAGCTTCCAGGACGTCCAGGACTGCCTGGTCCTCGTCACAAACTGCTTTTCCACCCAGACCTCCTACGAGAACCAGACGAAGAAGGCTATCACCAACCGCTTCATTCAGGAGGCCATGACAGACTTCCTCCGCTCACAGCTGGAGGTGTATTTCATCGAGCACAAGGCCGAGGCGGACAGGGTAGCCGACCAGGTGCTCATAAACAAACGCAGCCGCGAGCAGGCCGAGAAGGCCCGGCTGAACATAAGAAAAAAGCTGACGGGCAGCATGGACATCTCAAACCGCGTGCAGAAGTTCGTGGACTGCCGCAGCCGGGACGTCTCGAAGCGCGAGATATATATCGTGGAGGGCGACAGCGCCCTGGGCGCCTGCAAGCTCTCGCGCGACGCGGAGTTCCAGGGCATAATGCCCGTGCGCGGCAAGATCCTCAACTGCCTGAAGGCCGATTACGGGCGCATTTTCAAAAGCGAGATAATAACGGACCTCATCAAGGTCCTGGGCTGCGGTGTGGAGGTGCAGAAGCATATCAAGGAGCTGCCCGCCTTCGAGCTGGAGAGCCTGCGCTGGAGCAAGGTCATCATCTGCACGGATGCGGACGTGGACGGCTTCCAGATACGCACGCTCATCCTGACGATGCTCTACCGCCTGGCGCCGACTCTCATCCGCGAGGGCTACGTCTACATCGCGGAGTCGCCGCTGTACGAGATAGAATCGGGCGGCAAGACATGGTTTGCTTATTCCGAGCGCGAGAAGGCGGAGATACTGGAGGGCATAGGCCGCGCCAAGGTCACGATAAACCGCTCCAAGGGCCTGGGCGAGAACGACCCGGACATGATGTGGCTGACGACGATGAACCCCGAGACGCGCCGGCTCATCCGGGTCATGCCTGAGGACGCAGAGCGCACCGGCGAGATCTTCGATTTGCTGCTGGGCGACAATCTCGCGGGCAGGAAGCAGCATATATCCGAGTTCGGCAGTCAGTATCTCGACCTTGCCGACATATCCTGAGGGGGTTTGGGAATGAGATTCAAGGCAGTCAAGAAGGTAGCCATGGCGGGGCTGCTGCTCTCGCTGCTGCTGTGCCTCATAGGCGTGTTCGGCATGGAGCCGGGGACGCCGGAGTCGGGCAGCATGGCCATCTGGGCGGTGGTGGTGCTGATGTTCACAATGGCGATCGTGCTCAAGTGGAGCCGCTGTCCCTGGTGCGGGGAGCTCATCATCAAAAAGCTGTTCAGCATCAAGGAGTGCCCCAGCTGCGGGCGCGATCTCGAGACCGGCAAGAAGAAAAAAGGCAAGGGCGGAAGAAAATAAATGGCTCGTAAAAAACCGGCGCAGGAGCCGGAAAACAGGAAAAAAACCAACGAAAACGTCATGGGCCTGCGCGCCGAGGTACTGGAGCAGCCCATAACCGAGACGCTGGAGACGAACTATATGCCCTACGCCATGAGCGTCATCGTCTCCCGCGCCATACCGGAGATAGACGGCTTCAAGCCCTCGCACCGCAAGCTGCTCTACACGATGTACAAGATGGGTCTGCTGACGGGCTCGCGCACCAAGTCCGCCAACATCGTCGGCCAGACCATGCGCCTGAACCCGCACGGCGACGCGGCCATCTACGAGACGATGGTGCGTCTGGCAAAAGGCTGCGAGGCGCTGAATACCCCCTTCGTGGACTCGAAGGGCAACTTTGGCAAGGTGTATTCGCGCGACATGTCCTATGCCGCATCGAGGTATACGGAGGCGAAGCTCTCCGCCATCTGCAGCGAGGTATTCCGCGACATAGACAAGGATACCGTGGACTTCGTGGACAACTACGACGGCAGCATGAAGGAGCCGGCGCTGCTGCCCACGGCTTTCCCGAACGTCCTTGTTTCCGCCAACACCGGCATAGCCGTCGGCATGGCGAGCCAGATCTGCGGCTTCAATCTCGCGGAGGTCTGCGAGACTGCCATAAGCTGCATACGCGACACGGACTGCGACATCATGGCCACTCTCCCGGCCCCGGATTTTCCCACGGGCGGCGAGATAATCATGGAGCCGGGCGTCATGGAGGAGATATACCGCACGGGCCGCGGAAGCTTCAAGGTCCGCTCCCGCTGGCGCTATGACGCGAAGGAAAACGTCATAGAGATCTATGAGATACCCTACACCGCCACGGCCGAGGCTGTCATGGACAAGGTCGCGGAGCTCGTGAAGGCGGGCAAGGCGAAGGAGATCTCCGACATGCGCGACGAGACGGATCTGGGCGGCCTGAAGCTCGCCATCGACCTCAAGCGCGGCGCGGACCCGGAAAAGCTCATGGCAAAGCTCTTCAAGTCCACGCCGCTCATGGACAGCTTTGCCTGCAACTTCAACATCCTTATCGCGGGCACACCGCGCGTCATGGGCGTGCGGGAGATACTCTCCGAGTGGACGGCCTGGCGGCTCGACTGCGTGAAGCGCCGCATATACTTCGACCTCGGCCGTAAGAAGGAGAAGCTGCACCTGCTGCTCGGCCTCGGCAAGATACTTCTGGACATAGACAAGGCCATCGCCATCATAAGAAACACCGAGCGCGAGGCCGACGTCGTGCCGAACCTCATGTCGGGCTTCGGCATAGACAAGATCCAGGCGGAGTTTGTCGCGGAGATAAAGCTCCGCAATATAAACCGCGAGTATATCCTAAAACGCACGGCGGAGACGGAGGACCTGGAGCGCGACATCGCAGAGCTTGAAGCCACCCTCCAAAGCCGCCGGAAGCTCCAGAACATCATAATAAAAGAGCTGGAGCGGATAATTAAGGACTACCCCTCGCCCCGCAGGACCGGCATCGTCTATGCCGACGAGCTGCCCGAGGATGCGGAGGAGGAGCAGGTCGAGGATTACCCCGTCCGCGTCTTCGTCTCCCGCGAGGGCTACCTCAAGAAGATAACTCCCCAGTCCCTGCGAATGGCCTCGGAGCAGAAATATAAGGAGGGCGACGGCCCGGCCGCGGAGTTCGACTCCTCGAATCGCGCGGAGCTTTTGGTGTTCACGGACAGGCAGCAGGTCTACAAGACCCGGCTGGCGGACTTCGAGGACACGAAGGCCTCGGTCCTCGGCGTATACCTGCCCGGCAAGTTGGGCATGGACGAGGGAGAGCGGGTCGTGCAGGTCATAGACCCGGGCGACTACTCCGGCCAGCTGCTGCTCTTCTTTGAAAACGGCAAGGCCGCGCGCCTCATGCTCTCGGCCTACGAGACGAAGACCAACCGCAAAAAGCTGCTGAACGCCTATTCCGACAAGAGCCCGCTCGTCTGCATAGTACAGTTGACGGAGGAGCTGGAGCTTGCGGCCTTCTCCACGGAGGGCAGGGCGATAATATTCAGCACGGCGCTGCTGGCGCCGAAGACCTCGCGCTCGACCCAGGGCGTGGGCGTCATGACGATGAAGCCGAAATACAGGCTCCGCGCCGCCCGCCCCCTGCATGAGACGGGCATCAAGAACCTCTCGCGCTACCGTGTCCGCAGCCTCCCCGCCGCCGGAGCCCTGCTCCGTGAGGAGGACAGGGGGGAGAAACAACTTTCGCTGTTGGAGGAATAGCCGCTATGCATCACACGAAGACAGTTAAGGATTATCTCTGGGAGTACTTCCTGATAATCGTCGGCTCGGTGCTCTATGCCGCGGGACTGCGCTTTTTCTTCTACCCCAACGACATAATCGCCGGCGGCGTGACCGGTATTGCGATGATAATCAACTACCTGACGGATATCCCCGTCGGCGTGATGAACCTCATCATCAACATACCGCTGTTCATCTGGGCCTGGAAGGGTTTCGGCCTGAAGTTCATTGTCGGCTCGTTTGTGGCGACGGTGCTTTCCTCCGTGTTTGTGGACCTTTACGCCTATTTCGGCATCGTGGCGACGGAGAACATGCTGCTGGCGGCGATCTACGGCGGCGTGCTCAACGGCCTCGGCCTCGGCCTGGTCTACCGCGCGGGCGACACCACGGGCGGCATAGACATCGTCGCCAAGTTTGTGCGCAGGAAGTACCCCTACATGAACTTCGGCACCATCATCCTCATCCTCGACATCATCATTTACGCGGCCTTCGCCATCATCTTCAACGAGTTCGAGGCGGCCATGTACGCCGTCATCGCCATGTTCGTCGTCACGCGGGTCATCGACCTCGTGCTCTATGGCCTGGGCACCTCGAAGGTCTGCTACATCATCAGCGACGAGAGCGAGAAGCTCAAAAACGCCATAACTGCCACTCTTGGCCGCGGCGTCACGCTGCTGAAGGGCGAGGGCGCCTACACCGGCCGCGCGAAGAACGTCATCCTCTGCGTCATCAAGAAGCAGCAGATTATGGACGTGCGCCGCATCATCAAATCCATTGATACCCACGCCTTCCTGATAGTGACCGAGGCCAAGGACGTCTACGGCAACGGCTTCGGAGATATAACGAACGAGAGCTGAGAAAGGAGAAGAGCATGGACATTGAAAAACTGAAAAAGAGCCTTGAGGGCCACGGTTTTGCCTTCCGGTATTTCGAGACCGGCGCGGAGGCTGCGGACTATCTCGCGGAGCAGCTGGCGGGCAAGACTGTCGGCATAGGCGGCAGCAAGACCGTAGAGGCCATCGGTCTGTATGAGAAGCTCCAGGGCAAGGCTGCGGATGTGGCCTGGCACTGGAAGACCGAGCCCAACGAGGCCCGTGCCCGTGCGGCGAAGGCCCAGGTCTACGTCTCCAGCGCCAACGGCATCGCGGAGACGGGCGAGATAATCAACATAGACGGCGCGGGCAACCGCGTTGCCTCGACCCTCTATGGCCATGAGAAGGTATACATCGTCGCAGGCATGAACAAGGTATGTCCCAACGCGGAGGCTGCTTTCCACCGCGCGCGCAACGTTGCAGCCCCGCTTAACGCCCGCCGTTTCGGCAAGGACACGCCCTGTGTCAAGGGCGAGCTGAGGTGCTACGACTGCCGCAGCCCGGAGCGCATCTGCCGCGGCGTGTCCATGCTCATGGAGCCCATGATGGGCATGGCTGCCGAGGTCGTCATCATCAACGAGGAGCTGGGCTACTGAGCCCAAAAGGGAGGCGCCGCCGTGAAAAAGAAAATCATCGCACTTTTTGCGGCGGCCGCCCTCGCGGCGTCGCTTTCAGGCTGCGCCTCAATTTTTGACAAGGAATACATCGCTATAACCGACTACGTGGACGCCTCGACCCCGCCCCAGCAGGAGGGGACGGTGCAGGTGGAGAACTACCTGGAGCTGAAGCTGGCCATAAACAAGCTCATAACCGCGCATGAGGAATCCGGCTCCCTTGATTTCAGCAGCTACAAGGGCGAGAACATCAGCGACGACCTTGCCGCCGCCTGCAACGAGGTCCGTTCCGAGACGGCGCTGGCCGCCTATGTCGTGGACTACATCTCCTACGACCTGGACAGGCACGTCAGCTATTATGAGGCCGAGGTCTACGTCTACTACCTGCATACGCAGGAGGAAGTCGAAGCCATCGTCAGCGTGGGCACGGTCAGCGGTCTCTATGACGCCGTCAGCGCCGCGCTGGAGCAGATGAGCCCCGGTCTTGTCGTCATGGTCACCGCCTCCGGAGCGAGCGAGGCGGAGGTCGCGGGCTACGTCACTGAGGCGTATTTTGAAAACCCGCTCTCCTGTGTGAACCTGCCTACGACGGAGGTCACCATGTATACCGGCGGCGGGCTCCAGCGCATATACGAGATAAACCTCGACTACGGCGCGAGCGTGGCGAGCCTCGCCTCGCGCAAGGAGATCCTGAGCGCCGAACTCACAGAGCTGGCAGGGCGCGTCACCTCGCGCGGAGAGGCCTACCGCGCGCTCCAGGCGGCGACAGTCGTGATGGAGACCTGCGCCTCCAATGCCGAGACTGGCGACACGCTCTGGGACGCCGTGCATCTCGGCGCGGCGGACAGCCGGGGTATGGCCCTGGCCTTCAAGGCGCTGTGCGACATCGTTGAGGTGGACTGCACCGTCGTCGCCGGGAGGCTCGACAGGGCGGAGCACTATTGGAATATCGTAACCGTAGACGGCGCGAGCTACCACGTGGACGTGAGCGCCGCGGCGGAGCGCGGCCTTGCGGCGACCTTTTTCATAAGCGATGCCGACATGTGGGGCCACTACTGGTGGGACAACGAGAACTACCCCCAGTGCGACGGCGCCCTGTCCTACGCCGCGCTGACCGAGGAGCCTGACAGCGTCGAGACGGAGGCGCCGGAAGCCAGCCCGAGCCCGGAGGTCAGTCCCAGCCAGGAGCCGGAGACAGAAAATTCGCAAAGCCCTTGACAAATAAAATAAACGTGCTAAAATAACAAGCGTTTTGCGGGCATAGCTCATTTGGCAGAGCGCCACCTTGCCAAGGTGGAGGTAGCGAGTTCGAATCTCGTTGCCCGCTCCAGGCTGTTCCCGGCTCCGAGCCGGGAACAGCCCAAACGATGTACATTTTTTGGCACGCTTTTACGGCGTGCTGTTTTTGTGTTTGGAGGTTATTTTGATGAACGCGGATGTAGTGATAGTCGGCGCTGGCCCTGCCGGTATATTCACGGCGCTCGAAATGCTCCGCAGGGGGAGCAGCAAGAAGATAGTTATGGTCGAAAAGGGCCGCGCGCTGGAGAAGCGCAGCTGCCCGAAGGTCAAGACGGGCGTGTGCATGAACTGCCGCCCGAGCTGCCATATCACCACCGGCTTTTCCGGCGCGGGCGCGTTCTCGGACGGCAAGCTCTCGCTGGCCTGCGAAGTCGGCGGCGACCTGCCCACGCTCATAGGCGAGCGCCTGGCGCAGGAGACGATAGACTACGCGGATAAGATCTACCTTGAGTTCGGCGCAGACGAGCATATCGAGGGTGTCGGCAACGACGAGAAGGTCCGGCGCATCCGCGCCCGGGCCATCAAGGCGGGCCTGAAGCTCGTGGACTGCCCCATCCGCCACATGGGCACCGAGAAGGCGCACGACGTCTACCTCGGCATAGAGCACTACCTCATTGACCACGGCGTGGAGATGTATTTCGACACCGAGTGCCGCGACCTCATCATGGAGGGCGACACCTGCCGCGGCGTGTACCTCTCAGACGGGAAGAAGGAATTTGAAATCCGCGCGGAGCACACCGTGGTCGCCACGGGCCGCCGCGGCGCGGACTGGCTGGAGAAGATATGCACCGAGCACGGCGTTGAGCACCAGCCCAGCACGGTCGATATCGGCGTGCGCGTAGAGGTGCGCAACGAGATAATGGAGGAGATAAACGACGTCCTCTATGAGTCCAAGCTCATCGGCTATCCTGCGCCCTTCAAGAACAAGGTCCGTACCTTCTGCCAGAACCCCGGCGGAGTCGTGAGCCAGGAGAACTACGACAACGACCTCGCCGTCGTGAACGGCCACGCCTTCAAGGGCGCAGACCTCAAGAGCCCGAACACCAACGTCGCCATCCTCTGCTCGCATAACTTCTCCGTGCCCTTCAACCAGCCCATCGCCTACGCGCAGAAGGTCGGCGAGCTGACGAATATGCTGGCCAACGGCCACATCCTCGTCCAGCGCTTCGGCGACATCCTGGACGGCAAGCGTACCTGGGAGAAGGAGCTGGCCCATTCCAACGTCCGGCCCACCCTGGTAGACGCCGTAGCGGGAGACATCACCGCCGCCATGCCCTATAGGGCCATGATCAACATCATAAACTTCATAAAGTCGATGGACGAGGTAGTCCCCGGCTTTGCCAGTTATGAGACGCTGCTCTATTCTCCTGAGCTGAAGTTCTATTCCAATAAGGTCAAGATGGATACGAGCTTCAACACCAACGTCCCGGGCCTGCACGCTCTGGGCGACAGCTCCGGCTGGACGCGCGGCCTGATGATGGCCTCCGCCATGGGCGTCCTGATGGGACGCGAGCTTGCGTAAAAAACGGCAAAACGCCGCCGCTCTTTGGAGCGGCGGCGTTTTTTTATTCGCGGCTGTCCCGCACAGCGATGGCGGCGGCGAGCATCTCGGCGGCATCGGCACGGGTGAGGCTGTCGGTGTAGCGGCCGGAGACGGCGAGGACGCCGCAGGCTGTTAGGTTCGCCGTGGCCTGGCTTGCCCAGGCGGGGACGGCGCTGTCAAAGGCGGCTGTGGGCACGTCCGTCGCGCCGAGGACGTTGTTCAGCATGACGGCGGCCTCCTGCACGGTCACGGCGTCTCCGGCGCTGAAGACGGCGCTGCCCTCGGACTCGGTGCCGTTTATTACGCCGTCCATGAGCGCCGTGGCGACATAGGGCTTCTGCCAGACGGGTATGGCGTCGTCGTCGGCAAAGCCGGTGGCGGCGACGGCGCTGAGCAGCTCGTCTCCGCCCAGCTCCATGCACATGGCGAGGAACTCTCCGCGCGTCACCTCGCGGTCAGGCTCAAAGACGTAGCTTCCGCCGAGCTGCTGGCCCACGAAGATGCCCTCCTCGGCCAGCATCGTCGCTGCATAGGCACAGGCGTTGCCGTCGAGGTCGGAATAGGTCGTGCGGGTCTTCTGCTTTTCGATGCGGATGATGACCGTCGCCTCCTGAGAGCTGTTGCCCTCGGCGTCCACGGCCTTGAAGCCGAAGTAGTCGCGTCCGCGGCGGTTGGTTTCGGGGGTGTAGACGAAGCGTCCGTCGTCGGTGAGCTCAATTTCGCCCTTGGTGGGCTCGGTGGTGATTTGGAAGGTGAGCGTGTCACCGTCCGGGTCAACCGCTGTGAGCCTGCCGCCGACGGAGACGTTGCGGTAGGTCGTGAGCTCCAGGTTCTGCGCCACGGGTGCGTTCCCCTCGGCGCGCGCGGGAAGTACGGGTACGAGAGCCGTGAGCGCCACGGCCGCCAGCAGCAGGGCCGCACAGAGCGTAAGCCCCTTGCGTGTGTACATAAAAAAACCTCCTGTGCGTGAAAATGTGTCCTTATTTTGCACAGGAGGAAATGTTTTATTCTCTTGTATAGGAATTACTCAGACGCACAGTCCGGGAATGATTTCCACAAGCGCGGCGCCGAGAGAGCGGCAGCCGCGGCGGGTCATGTGGACGCAGTCCACGCGGTTTATCTCGGACACCGGCCCGGCGTCGAAGAAGGCGCAGCCCAGGCGATGAGCCGCCTTTTCGTAGAGCGGGGCGAGCGCCAGGGTCTTGTCCCGCGCTTCTGGGCCGAACTCGGCAAAGCTCTCCGTGTCCTCAAAGCCCGCGGCAATGGGCGGCGGGGCGACGACAAGGATGTTAGGCCCCTTTTTCGTCCAGCAGGGCGTGTTCTGAGCGCGGCAGACGAGGTATTCCATGCCCGCGCAGATGCGCTCCGGCGACGCGCCGTACCACTCCTTGGCGTCGTTCGTGCCGAGCATGAGGATGAGCAGGTCCACGGGCTTGTGGCTCATGAGGCAGGGCCAGATGTAGCCTGCGCCCGTGATGCCATTGCGGAAGGGGTCCTCGAATACCGTCGTGCGTCCGTTCAGACCCTCTTCGATTATAAGATACTCCTCTCCGAGCGCCGCCTGCACCAGCCGCGTCCAGCGGGAGGCCTCGGAAAAGCGCATGGCGCCGCCGGGCTGCGGAACACCGTCGAAGTCGGCGGCGTCGCCGCAGTAGCCGTGCGTGTTGGAGTCGCCGAAGCAGATGATGTGCTTCCTGTTCACTTGATCTCAGGCAGGGAGGCGGCGGCAGCGGACTGGCCGACGCGGCGGAACTTCTCGTCAGGCAGGGAGGGGAAGATGTTGCCCGCGATCTCGGGGTACTCGTCCGCGAGGACGGCCTTGCAGGTGGAGAGCACGAGGTCGCCGCCCTTGCCGGACATGACGCGGCCGAGCAGCAGGACGTGCTTGAACTCGTAGAAATCGTAGTAGAGCGCGAGGGCGTGGGCGAGGTAGACGCCGATGCTCTCGTAGACCTTCGCGGCGCGCTCGTCGCCATTTTCCATAAGGCCCTGGACGACCTTGAGCTTCTCGGCGGGGGAGAGGGCCTCGTCGAGCTCTATGCCCGCGCGGGGAGCGAGCTTGATGACGCCGTCCTGGGAGAAGTACTTGACGCCGCAGCCGATGTCGCCGGACCACTCGTCGGCCATCGCGTCCGGGTTCGCGTCCACGGGCATGAAGGCGAGCTCGTTGAGCCAGCCGGTGACGCAGCCGTTCTTGTCCACATAGCCGACGGCCTCGCTGGTGCCCATGGCGATGCCGAGGACGTTGTTGTCGTCGAGGCTCATGGCGCCCGCGAGGGCGGTGACGTCGCCGTCGTTGGCGACGACCAGGGGCACGTCGCCTATCTCCTTGGCCGCGCGGATGTAGATGTCCTTGACCTTCCTGTTGAATTCATCCTTCGGCACCTTGAGGAAGAGGGAGGCGACCATGGCGCGGTTTTCGATGTAGATGCCGGCGGAGGAGACGCCGATGGCGTCCACGCGCGGCATGTGGGCGGCGGCGGACTTGAAGGCGTCCACGATGCCCTGGAAGTGATAGTCCGGGTCGGCAGTGGTCTTGGGGAACCAGACGACCTCCTCGGAGAAGACGCTCTCGCCGTCGATGACGGCGGAGACCTTGCGGTCGGAGCCGCCGGCGTCGAAGCCGATGCGGCAGCCGCCGAGGTGACGGCCTATGGCCTGGGGGTTGGACTTTTCGGCCGGCAGCTCGTCGCAGAAGACGACCTCGAAGGGCCGCTCGTAGACGCCGGACATGAAGTTCTCGTCAAAGGCGCGGCTGCCATCGGTGGCGTAGGCGGCGCGGATGCGCTCGTAGATGTCCCTGTCCCCGCTTATATATACCTTCCAGCCGCCGTAGAGCCAGAGCATGGACTTGACCATCCTGTCGGCGTAATAGCTGTCCGCGGCCTCGAACTCGGGCGTGCCGTGGATGAAGGTGCGCATGACGGCGACCTCGCCGCCCGCGCGCTCGACGGCTATGCCGAGTGGCTTTTCGGCGCCCTCAAGGAAGGCGGCGTTGAACTTGTGCAGGGGGATGTAGCCCGCGTCGAGCTCGGGGACGTTTTTGACGTTTACATTAATTCCAAGATGCTCCATGACCTATCTGCCTCCCAGACTTGTTTTCTGAATTCATATTAGCACGAACTTCGCCGCCTGTCGAGGATTGCCCGTCCGCAAAATTGGTGCTATAATCCTTTTGTCGTTATTGCAAAAAAATTTTTTCATGCGCGCAATAAAACGGAGCCGCCATGCATTGTTATGGCAGAACGGGAGGAAGCCATGCTGCTCATACTGACAGCCCTTGGCTCGCCGCTGACGGCGGCGGAGACGGAACACATTGACCGGTGCATCGCGGAAATGGGCCGCGGGGACACCGGGGCGCTGGCAAAGGTCTATGAGAGGACGCACGCGGCGCTGTACGGCTTTTCGCTCTTTCTCCTGAAGAACCCGCAGGACGCGGAGGACGCGGTGCAGGAGACCTATGTCAAGGCCTACCAGTCCGCGGCGCAGTACCGCTCCCAGGGCAAGCCCATGGCCTGGCTCATGACCATAGCGCGGAACGAGGCGCTTCAGCTCCTGCGCGAGCGACGCCGCACCGTGGCCATGACGCCGGAGGACTGGCAGGAGCAGTTCTCCGACAGGCCGGACTTCTCCCAGGAAGACCTGCTGACGCTCAGGGCCCTGCTTGAGACGCTCTCGGAGGAGGAGCGGCAGATAGTCTCCCTCCACGCGCTGGGCGGCCTCAAGCACCGCGAGATCGCGGCCATGCTGGATCTTGCGCTCCCCACCGTCCTGTCGAAATACCACCGCGCCATGAAAAAACTCGGAAAAGCAGCAGAGGAGGCGGAATGATGGTCAACGAGAAGCTCGAAGCGCGAATTCGCCGCCTTGCCGAGCACACGGCCCCGGAGCAGCTGACCGGCATCCTCGAAGCCTGCGAAGCCCGGAAAGGAAATGTAATAACGATGAACGAAGTAAAAAAGAAGAAAAACCGCTTTTTGCCCCTTGCCGTCGCAGCCGCCATCGTGCTCGTCTGCATAGGCGGATATATCGGGCTCCATTACGGCGCCGCCGAGCCCGGCGCGGCCATAGCCAGCGTTATCACCCTGGACGTGAACCCCAGCCTCAACATCGTCATGGATACGAGTGACAAGGTCATCGAGGTCCAGCCCCTCAACGAGGACGCCAGGACCGTCATAGGCGACATGGACTTCGCGGGAGCGAATCTTGACGTCACGGTGAACGCACTCATAGGCTCCATGCTGGTGAACGGCTATCTGGACGACATCCGCAACTCCATCCTCGTTTCCGTTGAAAACGGCGACGCTGCCAAAGCGGAGAGCTTGCAGGCCCAGGTCAGCGCACTCATCAGCAGCGCCGTGGGCGACGGCGGCTTTGAGGCCTCAGTGCTGACGCAGACCGTTTCCTCCACCAGCGAGAGCGCGGCCCTCGCGGAGCAGTACGGCATCTCAGAGGGCAAGGCGGAGCTTATCCTCAAGGTCTGCGCAGCGGACGCTACCCTCACCGCCGAGTCCCTCGCGCCGCTCTCCGTGAATGATATCAGCCTCATAGCGAGCTCCCGCGGCCTCAGCGACAGCACTGTGAACCAGACCGGCACCGCCAGCGCCAAGGGCTATATAGGCGTTGACGACGCCAAGACCGCCGCCTATGCCCACGCGGGCGTCAGCGCCTCCGACGTCCTCTATGTCGAGACGGACTTTGACAGCGAGCACGGCGTCATGGTCTACGAGGTAGAGTTCTACGCCGGCAGCGTGGAGTACGAGTACGACATCAACGCCCTGACCGGCGAGGTCGTGAAGTACGAGCAGAAGAATACCGGAACGAGCATCCCCTCCGGCGGCGTCAGCGGCGATTATATAGGCGAGGCGGCCGCGAAGGAAGCCGCACTGGCCCACGCGGGCGTCAGCGAGGCGGACGTCTGCTGGCTCAAGGCCGATTTTGACCGCGACGACGGCGTCTATTACTACGAGCTCGAGTTCGCCGCGAACGGCCTGAAGTATGACTATGAGATAAACGCCCTGACCGGCGACGTTGTGAAGTTCGAGCAGGAGCAGACCGGTAATCTTGCCGGAAACGGCAGCGGCAACAGCGGCAGCGGGACTGGCACAGGCGCCGGCACCGGCAACCAGTACGGAAACGGCGCGAGCAGCGTTGACACCGGCAGCTTCATAGGCGAGGCCGCTGCGAAGGCCGCTGCACTCTCCGACGCGGGCGTCTCCGAGAGCGAGGTCACGCGCCTTAAGTGCGAGCTCGACCGCGACCACGGCAGCTATAAGTACGAGATCGAGTTCAATGTCGGCCGCACGGAGTACGAATACGAGGTGGACGCCTATTCCGGCGCGATTCTGAAGGCCGAGCAGGACTACGACGACTGAAAATAACGGACATCTTCAGCCCTCCCTGTGCAAAAAATTGCCCGGGGAGGGCATTTTTATCCCCCTGGGGGGCTTGCGGAAAGTTTGACAGGCCCTTACAATGGTCACAGAAAAGGGAAAAAGGCGCCTGGCCCCGGAAAGGATAAGCTCATGAAACATTTAAAAAAAGCCGCCGCGGCCCTGCTTGCCGCAGCACTGGCCGCGACGCTGTGCGCCTGCGGGCAGGCCCCGGCGCAGGAGACGCCGGAGAACACCGAGACCGTCACGGAAGGCAGAACGATAACCGACGCCCTGGGCAGGGAAGTGGCCCTCCCGGAGACTGTTGAGAAGATAATCCCCCTCGGCAACACGCCGAGAATGATAAGCTATCTCGGCCTCGCGGAGAAGGTCGTGGGCTACAGCGGCATGGACCCCGAGAAGGTTACGCCGCTCGTGGCCTACGCCTATGTGAACCGCGAGCTCTGGGCCGAGGCGCCTATAGTCGGCACGGACGCGGCGGGAAACACTAGCTATTACCCTGAGCAGATGATACTGGCCGCCCCGGACGTCATCTTCTGCACCGCTACGAGCGGCGAGGCGGACGAGATCCAGCGCAAAACGGGCATCCCCGTCGTGGCCGTGAGCCAGGGGACGCTCTTTGGAGAGGATTTTGAGCAGTCCCTGCGTATCATAGGCGAGGTCTGCGGCGTCTCAGAGCGCGCGGAGGAGGTCATCGCCTACATAAACGACAGCCTTGCAGAGCTCAAGGAGCTCGCCTCCGCCGTGCCGGAGGATGAAAAACCCACGGTCCTGCCAGCCGCCGCCACCTTCAAGGGCGCGCACGGCATAGAGGGCATCCGCATGAACGACCCCGTCATGCTCTCGGTGGACGCCAAAAATGTCGCGGACGACGGCAGCGGCGTCAAGAGCTCGGTGATCATCGACAAGGAGCAGGTTATCGCCTGGGACCCCGAGTATATCTTCCTGGACAGCGGCGGCGTCGCGCTCGTGCGCCAGGACTACGCCGAGCGGCCGGACTACTACGCGCTGCTCAAGGCATATAACGAGGGGCATATCTACCAGTACCCCAGCTCCACGGCCTATTACGACAATATGGAGATATCCCTCGCCAACTGCTACTTCGTCGGCTCCGTCCTCTATCCCGAGGCCTTCGCAGGCATAGACGTGGAGGCGAAGGCAAACGAGATCTTCAAGTTTTTCCTCGGCGCGGAGGACTATCTCTCCGTGCTCGAGAGCATAGATTCCGGATATTGTGAGGTAGTGCTCGGATGACAAAAGGCGCCGGCCCCGGCTACGAGGGGCTGCAAAGGAAAAAACTGCTGACCCTGCTCATAACTCTGGCCCTGGTGCTGACAGCGGCGCTGGTGGAGGCGGGGACGGGCAGCATAAAGTTCGGCCTGGACGAAATTTTCCTAGCCCTTACGGGCCGGGGCAGCGCTACGGCGAACACGGTGCTCTTCGGCATCCGCTTCCCGCGGGCTGTGGCTGCGATACTCGTCGGCGCGGCGCTGGCCATGTCCGGCGCGGTGATGCAGTGCGTGCTGCACAACCCGCTGGCCTCTGCCTCGACCCTGGGCGTCTCGCAGGGCGCGGCCTTCGGCGCGGCGGTGGGCATCATCGTGTTTGGCGGCGGCGTCGTGAACACCGGCGCGGCGGATTTTGCCATCAGGATAGACGACCCGTATATCGTGACGCTCTGCGCCTTTGTGTTCGGCTCGCTCTCCACCGTGGTGGTCATCGCCATATCCAGGCTCAGGCGCGACATAGGCCCCGGCGGGCTGGTGCTCGCTGGCGTGGCGCTCAGCTCGCTCTTCACCGGCGGCAGCACTCTGCTGCAATACTTTGCAGATGAAACGAAAATAAGCGCCGTGGTGTTCTGGACCTTCGGCGACCTGGGCGGCACGAACTGGACGCAGCTGCTCATTCTCCTCGTCGTGACCGCGGCGGGCCTCGTGTATTTCATGCTCCGCCGCTGGGACTACAACGCCCTGCAAAACGGCGCGGACACGGCATCGAGCCTGGGCGTGAACGCCCGGGCCGTGACGCTCATAAGCATGGGCGTATGCACGCTGGCCTCGGCGCTGGCGGTGTCCTTTGTGGGCATAATCAGCTTTGTCGGCCTCGTGGCGCCTCACATCATGCGCCGCTTTGTGGGCGACGACTACCGCTGGCTGCTGCCCTGCTCGGCGGCGGCGGGCTCCCTGCTCCTGCTGCTGGCGGACCTCTTCAGCCGGGTCGTAATAGCCCCCGTGGAGCTGCCCGTGGGCGCTGTGACCTCCTTCCTCGGCGCGCCGGTTTTCCTCTATCTGCTGCTGAAAGGGGGCCGCCGCAATGGTTGAGGTAAAGGGCCTGTCCTTCAAATACAGCCCCTCCGGCCCGGATATCCTCCGGGACGTCAGTTTCGCCATAGAGGACGGCCAGTGCGCCGCCGTCCTCGGCAACAACGGCGCGGGGAAGACCACGCTGCTCAAGTGCATAGACCGCATCCTGCAGCCCGGAGCGGGCGAGGTGCGCGTGGACGGGGACAACGTCCTCAGCCTGGGCCGCCGGGAGCTTGCAAAGCGCGTGGCCTACGTCGCGCAGAACGCCCGCGCGGCGGACATGACGGTCTATGACACCGTCCTGCTTGGCCGCAGGCCCTATATAGGCTGGGACGCTGCGGAGCACGACAGGGAAGTGGTGGCAGAGGTCATGGAACTCATGGGCGTCACGCCGCTGGCCCTGCGCAGCCTCGCGGAGCTCTCAGGCGGCGAGGCGCAGAAGGTCATGCTGGCCCGCGCCCTGGCGCAGGAGCCGCGCCTGCTGCTGTTGGACGAGCCGACAAGCAATCTCGACCCCCGCAACCAGCACGAAGCCCTGCGTACCGTCCGCCGAGTGGCAAAAGAGAGAAATATCAGCGTCTGCGTCATCCTGCACGACCTGAACCTGGCCATACGCTATTGTGACCGCTTCCTTTTCCTCAAGGACGCGGAGGTCTATGCCTGCGGCGGCATAGAGGTCATGACCCCGGAGAACATCGAGGCCGTCTACCGCATGCACGTACACATTATGAGCTATATGGGGATACCGCTGCTCATCCCGTTCCCCGATATCAGAGTATAGGAAGGTGCCGATATGAAACAGAAGACCTGGCGCGACTGCGCCGAATTCCACGGCCACGAGTGCGGCGGCCTCACCATAGGCTACAAGGCTGCGCTCTACGCCATAAAGCTGCTGGACATAGGCCGCGCGGAAGACGAGGAGATAGTCTGCATCAGCGAGAACGACGCCTGCGGCGTGGACGCCATCCAGGTGATGCTCGGCTGCACGGCGGGAAAGGGGAACCTTCTCTTCCACCTCGCCGGCAAGCAGGCGTTCAACATATATGAGCGCAAGAGCGGCCGCTCCGTCCGTCTGGTCCTGCGCAAAAAGCCGGAGGGCCTGACGCGGGAGGAGAGCTTTGCCTACTATCAGTCCCGCGAGCCGGAGGAGCTCTTCGACGTGAAGGAGACGGCGCTCACCCTGCCCGAGCCGGCGCGCATCTTCCTGTCTTACGACTGCGACGGCTGCGGCGAGACCACCGCTGAGAGCTTCCTGCACCTCCAGGGCGGCAAAAAGCTCTGCCGCGACTGCTACAAGGCCTACAGCCGTTTTGATGTTTGATACCCCCCTCATTACACCCTCTCTCATGACGGCGCCCCCCGAAAAAACTTCGGGGGGCGTTGTCGCACGTGTTGACTTCAAAAATCGAATATGATACACTATAAACCCCATGTGTGGAAAATTACGAAAAAGCTGAGGTGAGCGCAAGTGGAAGGCGGTCCCGGACGAAGTTTCGGAACTGAAAAAATGGGATACGGCCTTGCAGGTGCGCTCAATTTGCATAACTGAGCACACTCTCTTTCCGCGCGCCCGCGCCGCCGTGTCCTGAGAGACATGGCGGCTTTTTTGCGCCGCCGGAAGGAGGGAAAGACCATGACCGTAACCGTACTCAAGGCCCTTCTGAAGGAGAAAAAGCTCAGGGCCATACATGACGTCCTCTCCATGTACAACCCCGTGGATTTGGCGGAGCTGCTCTCGGAGCTGGACGACGCGGAGCTCGCGACGGTGTTCCGCATCCTCGACAAGCCGAAGGCCGCGGAGACCTTCACCTACATGGACCAGGACCTGCGTCAGGAGCTAATCAAGACCTTTTCAAGCACCGAGATAGCGAATCTCTTCGAGGAGCTGTTTGCGGACGACGCGGCGGATTTCCTGGGAGATATGCCCGCGAACTTCGTCACACAGCTGCTGGAAAACGTCGGCCCCGAGACGCGCCGCACGATAAACAGCCTGCTGCAGTACCCGGACGACAGTGTCGGCAGCATAATGACCGTCGAGTTCGTGGAGCTGGACCCGGACATGACGGTGGACGCCGCGCTCGAAAAGATACGCCGCGTTGGGATAGACAGCGAGACGGTGTATACCTGCTACGCCGTAAAGCGGCACAAGCTGCTCGGCGTCGTCACGGCGAAGGACCTGCTCACGCACGGGCGCGCAGAGCCCATCGCCCCGCTCATCCTGAGCGACTACATCAGCGTCAAGACCACGGACGACAGGGAATACGCCGCAAATCTCTTCCGCCGCTACGGCCTCATAGCCATACCCGTGGTGGATACGGAGGGCTGCATTGTGGGCATTGTCACCTTTGACGACGCCATAGGCGTCCTCACGGAGGAGACTACGGAGGACATGCAGAAGATGGCCGCCATGGAGGCGAATACGGAGCCGTATCTCAAGACCTCGGTCTGGAAGCACGCGCGGCACCGTATAGTGTGGCTGCTGGTGCTGATGCTCTCAGCGAGCATCACGGGGGCCATCATCTCGAAATACGAGGCCGCATTCGCCGCGGTGCCGCTGCTGGTGTCCTTCATCCCCATGCTGATGGATACGGGCGGCAACTGCGGTTCCCAGAGCTCGACGCTCATCATCCGCGGCCTTGCGGTGGATGAGCTGCATTTCGCCGACGCGGCCAAGGTGATATGGAAGGAGCTGCGCGTGGCGCTGCTGGCGGGCCTGGGCCTGGGCCTTGTGAACGCGGGGAGCATCATGCTCCGCTATAACGACCCCCGTCTCGCGGTGGTCGTCTCGCTCTCGCTGCTTTGCACGGTGATGTGCGCAAAGGTCACGGGCGGGCTGCTGCCCATCGCCGCCAAGCGCCTGGGCCTCGACCCTGCGCTCATGGCCGCGCCGCTCATAACCACCGTAGTGGATACTGTATCCATGTTTATCTACTTCACCGTCGCTACGATGTTCTTCGGCATGTGAAAGTAAAAAAACACACCGGCAGGCCGCGCCTGCCGGTGTGTTGCTTTTATTGGTTTTCCGCGTCCGTCAGCGCGCCGACCTCGGCGGGGGCGCGGGTGCTGATGGCGTTGTCCTTGATGTAGGCGAGGACGGAGGGGAGGGTGCTGTCCGTGGCCTCGCAGCATAGTATGCGTGGGCAGAGCCGCTCGGGCCTGTAGTCGAGGTAGGCCGTGATGAGGGATATGTAGCTCAGGCCGGAACCGCCCTGGATGCAGTCCGTGTCATAGTCCCAGAAGACGAGACCGGCTATTTCAGCCGCGTGGCGGCAGATGTCGTCGTATTCTGGGGAGGCAGAGGCAACGAGCAGGGTCTTGACGTGGGCCGCGTCGTAGAGCAGGGAGGATATCTCGGCGTACTCGGCGGCGGGGTCTGCGGAGCAGAGCGCGCCGACGTTGTGTCCCTGTCCGACGATTTGGCGCACGGTGGCCGGGCTCTCGCGTATTTCGGCGGCGGTGAGGAAGAAGGTGGCCTTGACGCCGTAGGAGGCGAGGGACTCCAGCAGCGTGCCGGAGGGCAGACCTACGAAACTGAGGTAGACGACGCTGTCATTTTCAGAGGAGGAGCCGCCGCCCCCGCCCCAGTCCACGGAGCCGCCGTTGGAGCTGACGTAGGCGTTGTAGCGCGTCTCCATGAGAGGCTTTGCGGCGGTGAGGAACTGGTCGTTGGAGAGTATGACGTTGGCGTCGCTTATGCGGCAGACGTCGATGAAGCTGTTGCTGCTGTTGATGTAGGACCAGTTGAGCCCGTACTGACCGCAGATAAAGTCGAGCGGGACATAGACCTGCCCGCCGCGGCTGATGGGGGTGACGTTGTAGTAGGTGCCGTTTCCGTCGTAAGTCTCACCGGAGTCAAGGTTGAAGTAGAGCTGCTTGGTGGAGGAATAGAGGGACGCAGTGTTGCTGCTCTGGTGAAAGGAGTTATATATTTTGAAGTTGACGAAGACGGTGTAGGGGACGTAGATAGTGGAGCCCTGCCAGTAGGGCTGATAGGAGAGCTCAAGCAGGTTGTCGTTGGCGGCGATGAAGCAGACGCTGATGCCGGAGGCGGCACTCATCGTCGGGAGCAGACAAAAGACGAGGCAGAGTATGAGAAGAAGCGCGGCGAGCCTGCGCATGGGCAGAACACCTCCAAAAGAACTGGGGATATTTTATCACAAAAAAAGTTAAGCCGCAAGGAAACAAAAATTAAAAAACATCTTGACAGATCGCGATGTATTTGGTATATTACAAAAGCCGCTTGTGGCCGAGTAGTTCAGTCGGTTAGAACGCTAGCCTGTCACGCTAGAGGCCGAGGGTTCAAGTCCCTTCTCGGTCGCCACTCCCCACGGCGCAAGCCGTGGGGAAAGTTATGCTGCTGTAGCTCAGCAGGTAGAGCGCATCCTTGGTAAGGATGAGGTCCCCGGTCCGAATCCGGGCAGCAGCTCCAGACCCGCAGTCGAAAGACTGCGGGTCTTTGCATGTTGAGGCCGACGCCCTAAACTGCGCGCCGAGGTGAGCGTCGCAGCTTCCGGCAAGATATGCCGAGGGCAACGTGATGCGGGAGCGTGATCCCCGCCGCCGCGCTCATCATGTACGCCCGTGAGGCTCAAACGCAATAACGCACAGCGCCCCATCCCGAACGGGATGGGGCGCTTTTTTTGCACCCCCCGGACAAAGGGGGCCTGCTCTGGGGGGGACAGGCTCCCTTCGCTGTGCCGGGGATTCCCCGCCGCAGCTTTCGCCGCGGCGTACAGAGGGGAAGGAGGTGGATCGCGCTTAGTTGTCGTAGGGTTCGAGGAAGGCGTGGAAGTGCCGCATTGGGAGATTGCGGCCCCAGACGATGCGCATGTTGGGGATGCTCTCCCTGTCCTCGTAGAGCGCCTTTACGGCGGCTATGACGTAGTCGAGGTGCTCCTGCGTCAGGCGGCTGCGGTCTATGGCAAAGCGCACGACGTTGGCCAGCTCCGCCTGCTGCTCCGGGGTCTTGAGGTCGTACTCCATTGAGTAGTCGCCCAGCTCGGAGACGCGGATGCCGTAGCGGCGGATAAGCTCGACGGAGAAGCCCTGGCCCGCGAAGGTGTCGTGTCCGCGCTTGCCGTCGAAGAACTCGTCCATGTTTATATACACCGCGTGGCCGCCAGCGGGCAGCACGACGCCCTTGACCCCGGCCTTGTAGAAGCCCTCGGCCAGGTAGTTGCACTGGGCGATGCGCTCGTCCAGGTAGCCGAAGTTGCAGCTCTCATAGAGGCCGACCGCCAGGGCCATGATGTCGCGGCCAGACATGCCGCCGTACGAGTCGTTGCCATAGCAGGAGATCTGCTTGACCTTGAGCAGCACGCCCACGTCGGTCTTGACGCTGCCGTCGGGATTGAAGTCGGAGAAGTTCTTCCAGAAGAGACCCCGGTCGCGGAAGGCGAGCATGCCGCCCATGTTGGCGTGGCCGTCTTTTTTGGCGGACATTGTGAAGGCGTCGCAGTAGGAGAACATCTCGGTGGCTATCTCTGCGATGGACTTGTCGGCGTAGCCCTCCTCACTGGTCTTGATGAAATAGGCGTTCTCGGCCCAGCGCGCGGCATCGAAAACGAGGGGGATATTGTACTTGTGCGCCACGCGGTTTATCTCGCGCAGGTTCGCCATGGAAACGGCCTGGCCGCAGATGGGGTTGTTGGTGATGCAGGCGAAGACCAGCGGTACGTTTTCGGGGCCGACGCCCTGGATGAGCTGTTCGAGCTTCTCGATGTCCATGTTGCCCTTGAAGGGGTTCTTCTCATATCTGCCGCCCTCGGGTATCTCATAGAGCAGCGCCTTGTCGTAGAGGTTGCGTGGGACGGAACCCATCTGCTTGATGTTGCCCTCGGTAGTGTCGAAGTGGCCGTTGGAGGGGATGGTGAACACCTTGCCCGGGTGCCGGGCAGAGAGGATGTTGCGCACGATCTCCATGAGCACCGACTCCGCCGCGCGGCCCTGCTGGATGATGAAGGTGTTGGGCCGCTCCATCTGCGCGGCTCCGCCGTTGAAGAGGCCGCCCTCGTACTCGCAGAGGTAGAGCTCGTCCATCAGCTTCTCGACGTCGCGGCAGTCGGTGCGCACGAGGTCGATGGTCTTCTTCCAGTTCTTCTCGCCGCCGCGCTCGAAGATGTCGCGGAAGGTGTCGAGAAGGACGTAGTAACCGGTGTTGCGGCCATAGGCCTCATCGCCAAGGAAGAGGGCGGCCCACTGGTGGTTGGTCATTGCTGTTGTGCCGGAGTCGGACAGCATGTCCACAGTCAGCATCCCGGAGGGGAATGCAAACTCGTTGTAGTGCGTGGCCTTAAGGGCGCGCTCGCGCTGCTCCACGGTGACCGTGGGCAGGTCGCGGACCGCAAAGGCACAGTGGCGCGGGGTGGGTACGTTCAGCGGATACTCTTTCATTAACCTTCTACCTCCATGTTCGGCGCATTGCGCCCTAAGATTTGGAGATACCCCGGTCACCGGCGCGTGCCGGCTGGCGGACGGTATACCTGCCCAGGCCTCGCGCAGAGGCCGGAGCGGAGACGAGTCTAATTTCTAGTATAGATTGCTTCAATAGCCTTGTAATTGTTGAGCCAGACAAGAGAAAAACGAAAAATTTGTCCAAACGGACAATTGATTTTTAACAAAAAGCGGCATTAATACTTGTAAAGAAAAGCCGTATTTTGTATATTAGTATTGTAAAGCTGCTGACTTCTAAGCGGAGGAGGGTGAATACACATGACGGTGGCGGAAGTAATGAAGCTGCCCAGCATGGTCGGAGCTGAGGTCGTGGCAGGAAGAGGCGGACTCGGGTATCCGGTCGAATCTGTCAACGTCCTGGAATACGGCTGTCCGACGGAGATTTTGAACCGCTTTTTCCGCGCCAACACCTTTGACGGGAGCGATCTGCTGATATCGGCCTTTGCATCCATCGCCGGGGACGTGGAGGCGCAGTGCGAGAATATACGCCGCTATCAAGCTGTGGGCTCCGTGGGACTCGTGCTATACTATGTTGGCATCATTGTCCCGGAGATAGATGAGCGGCTTGTGGAAGTGTGCGACAGCTTGGATTTTCCGCTCATCTGTATGCCGCGCGGCCAAGCGGGGCTGAGGTACAGCGAGCTCATCCGGGAGGTGTTGTTTGAGATATACCGCGAGCAGCAGCGCGAGCAGTTCTTTGTCAGCACGCTGCTGGACCGCATCTCGGGCTTGCCCGCCCAGCAGAGGAGCATGGAGACACTGCTTCGTATGCTGAGTGAGCATCTGCGAGTATCGGTCATACTAACTGAGCATCGCAGGGACATGAACACAGTCGTCTACTGGCCTCGCTCGTTGGAGACGGTCGTTGCGGACAAGCTGCCTGGCTGGCTGAAGGAGCTGGGGGGCGGCAGCGAGCTGCGCGTGCCGCTGGGCGACGGTGTGGGCTATCTCCAGAGCTGCCCGCACCTGCTGAGCGATTCGGACAATATCAGGCTCTACACCCTCAAGTACCGCGAACCGCTGGGGGAGGACGCGCTGTGGCAGAGCAGCGAATGCGTGAGGCTTTTTATCCATATCTGGAACAAGAACCACGGCAAATTTGTCGTTTCCGAGCTGGTGCGTGCCATAATAAACGACGAGACGATACACCGCCAGCGCCTGGCACAGCTCTTCAAAATCAGGACGGAGGATTTGAACCAGATGTGGCTTTTCATCCCCCGTCACGAGCCGGTGGAGCACGACGAGGGTCTGCTGCGCAGCTGCACGGACTATTTTTCAGCCTTTTCTGACCCTGTACTCGTAAGCTATTATGAGGATACGCTGGTGGTTTTCACCCACGCCCTTCGGGGCAGCACCCAAGGGGACGGGGAACTCTTCGGCTCGCGCGAGCAGTTAGAGGCCATCAGCAGCAGGTACGAGATAATCTGCTGCGACAGCCTTGCTAGCAGCGCGGATGCGCGTCGGGCATATCTGGTGAGCATGGCCAACTGGCGTGCGGCGCGGCGCATTTACCCGCGTGCCGCCGTACTGAGGACGGCGGACGTGATGTTCGCGCAGCTGTGCCAGGAGATAATGTGCAAGCGGGAGACGCTGGAGCAATACGAGCAGAGCCTCTCCGGTCTGCGCAACTCTAATTCGGAGCTCATCCCGACACTGACCGTTTACCTCCTTGACGCCGGTTCGAGCATGGCGGAGACGGCAAAGCTGCTTTACGTCCACCTGAACACCGTAAAATACCGCCTGCGTCAAATCCAGGAACTGACCGGCCTGTCTCCGACCCAGATGCCCGACTCCTACTCCCTGTACATTGCAGCCGCAATAGATAGGATATCGGGCGAATAATGGCGCATAGTCCAAAAACGTCCAGGCCCTCTTGTCCGCATTGGATAAGAGGGCCTGTTCTTTTTTTGTCTTCGCAGACAATTACAAGAGGCACAATTCCCTCTACAATAATCACATGGGATTTGTGCAAATCATACGTCAGCAAAAAAGTAATGGGAGGGAAAGGAAAATGGCAAAGAAAGCAATCGAAACTGCCGGCCTGAGCGAGGTAAAGGCAGAAGAACGCAAAAGCTGGGCGAGCATAGCGTTCATATGGGCGGGCAGCGTCTGCTGTGTGCCGGCGCTGATGGTCGGCGCAGGCATAACGGCGGGGCTCCCGTTTGGCCAGGGCGCATTGGCCATGTTCATCGGCTACGCCATATGCGTGGTTCTGATGGTGCTCATGAGCATACTCTCATCGGACAAGGGTGTGCCCACGGTCGTGGCCGCCTCCGGCGCATTCGGCAAGATAGGTTCCGGCTACGTCGTTTCGTTCATCATCGCCTTCTGCTTCATCTGCTGGTTCGGCTTCCAGGCCGTCGTCTGCGGCGAAGCCTTCGCGGGGCTGCTGGCGACGATGGGCCTCTCCATTCCGGGCTGGCTCTCCACCGTCATATGGGGCCTCGTCATGTGCCTCACCGCCGTCTTCGGCATCAACTGGATTAAGATACTCAACATCGTCTCCGTCCCGGCGCTCATAGTCATCCTCGTCTACGCGGCCATCGCCGTCTTCTCCGACGCCGAGTCCGCCGCCGCGATTGCGAACTATGAGCCCGCGGGCAGCCTTTCCATGGTGTCTGCCATAGGCATGGCCGTCGGCGGTTTCGCCACCGGCGCGGTCCTCTCCGGCGACACGACCCGCTATTGCAAGAGCCGCCGCGACGTGCTTGTCTCGAGCGTTGTCGGCGTCATCCCCATGGGCGTCGGCACCCTGCTCATGGGCAGCGTCCTCGCCATCCACTCCGGCGCCGCCGGCATGGACACCGGCAGCATCGTCAACATGCTCTCGAGCGTCGGCTCGCCGATACTCGGCCTGCTCGTCCTCGTGCTCGCGACCTGGACGACCAACGTCTCCAACGCATACTCCGCGGGCTTCGCCCTGCTGAGCCTCACCCGCGCGAAGGACGAAAGGCGCGCCATGTTCACGCTTATCGCCGGCGTGCTCGGCACCGCGCTGGCCCTCTTCGGCATCACGAACTACTTCAACAACTTCCTGAACATCCTCGCGGCCTTCATCCCGCCCGTGGCCGGCGTCGTCATTATGGACTACTTCGTCATAAACAAGATGCGCGTCGACAAGTGGCACGCGGTCGACGGCTTCAACTGGGCCGGCATAATCTCCTGGCTGGGCGGCTCAGCGGTGGCGCTGGCATTTCCGAGCGTGCTGGTGCCGACCATAAACGGAATTGTCGTTTCCTGCATACTCTATCTGATTCTCTACCCGCTTATAGGCAAAAAGAAGGCGGCGTAGGCTGACAGCAATAAAACGGCTCAGTGAGCAGCCTTGGAAACCAATAATAAAGTCTACAAATAATTAAGGAGGAACGAACATGAGAAAGCTGTACAAACAGGACATAATCGAGATTCTGTACGGGGCGACCCTCCTGGGCGCCGGCGGCGGCGGGTCGCTGTCGCAGGGGCTGGGGATGCTCGAGGGCCTGGAGGCCGCGGGTGAGGTCATCGAGCTCGAGATGCTGGACCTGGCGGAGATAGGCGACAACGAGTACGCCGCGATGGTCGCGGGCCTCGGCTCGCCGGTGGCGATGCTCGACCCCGACATGCCCATGTTCGGCCCCGACGCCGTGTACGCCTACCGCGCCTTCCAGACCGCCTTCAAGGCCGAGGGCAAGGAGTGCAAATACCTCTATTCCGGCGAGATGGGCGGCTTCAACACCTTCACGCCGATGCTGGTGGCCATCCTCTCCGACAAGGACCCGGCCAAGCGCATCAAGTTCCTGGACGTTGACAGCAACGGCCGCGCAGTTCCCGAGCTGAATACGACCCTCAACGCCTACTATAACCATCCGCCCAAGCCCATGGGCCTCGGCAGCCTGAACGGCGACGAGATAATCGTCTATCCCGTCACCGACCACTCCGGCGAGCAGATAGCCCGTCAGATGTGCATGCTCTACAAGATGCGCATAGGCTTCGCCACCTGGGGCATGAACAAGGCGGAGATGGAGGAGGCCCTGGACATCGGCTGCGTCACCAAGGCCCAGAACATCGGCAAGGCGATTCTGGCGGCCCGCGAGAACGGCACCGACGTCATGGACGAGTTGAAGAAGGCCGTTGAGATCCGCGAATTCTGCCGCGGCACCATCGAGAAGCTGGACCTCAAGGCCGAGGGCGGCTTCGACTTCGGCACCACCGTGGTGAAGGGCGACGACGGCCACCTCTACTACATCGACTTCAAAAACGAGAACCTCATCCTCCGCGACGAGGCCGGCAAGACCTGCCTGACGGCCCCCGAGGGCATCGGCCTCATCGACCTCGACACCCTCACTCCGCTTACCAATGCGGATACCAAGGTCGGCATGCGCCTGCTGGTCACCATGACGCCCGCGCACCCCAACTGGTGGGATGAGGACCACAAGGCCTACACCTGCTGGCTGCCCGAGCTCGAGCGCGTCGGCATGAAGGGCGGCCAGGTGCGCTACTGATAAGCTGAGGGAGGAAACCACATGGGCGTTTTGGCTCAGCTGGAGCCCAAAGAGGTATTCAGCTACTTTGAAACCATATGCGGCATACCCCACGGCTCGGGGAATACCGGCCCCATAGCCGATTATCTGGTGCAGTTTGCGAAGGATAACGGCCTCGAGTGGTACCGCGACGCGGCCAACAACGTTGTGCTGACCAAGCCCGCCAGCCCCGGGTACGAGGGCGCGGACACCATCATCCTCCAGGCCCATACGGACATGGTCTGCGAAAAGGCCCCCGGCGTGGAGTTCGACTTCACCAAGGATGCCATCCGCCCCATCGTCGAGGGCGACACCATCCGCGCCGACGGCACGACCCTCGGCGCCGACGACGGCATCTCCGTGGCCATGATACTGGCCCTCTTGGCGGACCCGGAGCTGAAGCACCCGAAGCTCGAGGCGCTGCTGACCTCGGACGAAGAGATCGGCCTCATAGGCGCATTTGCCTTCGACTGCTCTCACGTGACAGGCCACAAGCTCATAAATCTCGACTCGGAGTACGAGGGAGTGCTGATGTGCAGCTGCGCTGGCGGCGCGAACGCCTACTCCACCATTCCCGTTGATAGGGAAGAAGTGAAGCTCCAGCTCGTGGAGCTGAGCATAGGCGGCCTTGCGAGCGGACACTCCGGCGTGGAGATAGACAAGGGCCGCGCCAACTCCAACGTCCTCATGGGCAGGCTGCTCAGGACCTTGAGCGAAAAGGTGCCCTGCCGCCTTGTGAAGCTGGAGGGCGGCTCGCGTGAGACGGCCATCGCAGCCGCGGCAACGGCGCTCATCGGCGTGCCGGAGGTCAGTGCGGCCGAGGCTGTGGAGACTGCCATGGTCTGCGGAGCGGTCTACGCCCGCGAATACGCTGCGGCAGAGCCCGGCCTTTGCGTGAATGCCAAGGCTACGGAAGTTGACACGGTCAAGGCCCTGAGCCTGGAGAGCACGGCCCGCGTCATCCGCGTGCTGTTGGCCCTGCCCGACAGCGTCCAGGCCATGAGCATGGATATGCCGGGCCTGGTGCAGACCTCTATAAACTTCGGCGTACTGCAGCTGAGGGAAGACGAGCTTTACTGCGCCAACACCGTGCGCAGCTCCATGACCACTCAGAAGATGTGGATACTCGACAAGGTCAAGGCAGTCGTCGAGCTGGCTGGCGGCAAGACCGAGATAACGGGTAGCTATCCCGGCTGGTCGTATAATCCCAACTCCGTGGTGAAGGACACCATCCTCCGCGCCTACAAGAGCCTCTTCGGCAAGGAGGCGACGGTGGAGGCCGTCCACGCGGGCATCGAGTGTGGTCTCTTCGCGGACAGCATACCCAACCTCGACTGCGTGTCCATAGGTCCCAATATGGCGGACGTCCATACGCCGAGAGAGCATGTGAGCATCTCCTCGACCCGCCGGACTTACGAGCTGTTGCGGGAGGTCCTTGCCCAGAGCAGGTGAGGCCCCAAAACCCCAAAACCAAACTGCCCTTCCGCTTAGAGCGGGAGGGCAGTTTTTTGCGTGCAGCCAAACAGGTGCGCAGGTCAAAATTTCGGACGCTTTTGCCCTGTCGAGTGGTCTAACCACGGGCGTGGGCCGAGATATGGCCATTATCGGGCGTATAAATGCGGCATAAATGGAAACTGCTCAAAAAAGTAGCTGAGTGTTGAAAAAATGTGTTTGACAATTAACGATGCCTTTGGTATCCTTGACTATAGAAACGGCTTTTTAACAATGCATATTGGGCAATTTAATTAGAGGGGGATTGGAATGAGAGACCTGAAGCACCTGATTCTCTTTGAGGACCTGCTGCAGGAGGCGAACAACGACCTCGTGAAGCAGGCTAAGGGTGAGGGAAAGCGCGCCTTGGGCTATACCTGTTATTTTATGCCGGAGGTCCTGCTTGATCTGCCCGGATGTTTTGGGGTGCGGCTCCGCGCACCGCGCTGCACCTCGCCGGATATCGCCACCTACTATATGTCCGGCCGCACCTGCCACTATGGCCGCAGCCTGCTGGAGCGCGCGCTTGAGGGCGGCTACAACTTCCTGGACGCTCAGATGGCCACGGAGACATGTACCGTCACCTGCCGCTTCCAGGAGCATCTGCAGATGATGGACCTAATCCAGAACCCGGATTTCTTCTGCGAGTTCACGGACGTGCCCTTCAAGAAAACGGAGAACAGCTATGAGCACTACCGCGAGCAGTTGAGGGCCCATGTCCTGAAGCCCCTGAGAGAGAAATTCGGTATTGACACCTCGGACGAGGCGCTCATGCGCACCATCGAGGAGCACAATGAGGTCTGCCGTCTCATAAACGAGATGGGCGAGTACCGCAAGCTCGATAATCCGACCATCACGGGCTATGAGTTCCACGTCATCCAGCTTGTGACGCTGGTGTGTCCCAAGTATCTGATCCTGCCCTACCTGCGCGAGACGGCACAGGAGCTGCGTACGCGCGAGCCGGATGCAAAGCCCTGGTTCCGCTGCAAGGTCATGCTCTCCGGCTCGGAGAACGACGACCCGGGCTTCACGAAGCTTATAGAGGGCTGCGGGGCCATGGTCGTGGCGGACCGTTACTGCTACGGCTCCATGCCCGGCAGGGAAGAGATTGTCGTCGAGGAAGGCCAGGAGCCCCTGGACGCCATCGCGCGGCACTACCTCAAAACAGGAATGTGCCCGCGTTTCATGGGCCAGGACGAGATGCGCGGCCGCAAAAAGCAGCTTGCGGATATCGCGAAGGAGTATCATGCGGACGGCATCATCGTCGAGTCGAACAAGTTCTGCGAGTATTGGAGCTACGAGCGCACGATAAACACCATTGTCCTCAAGCGAGACTTCGGCATTCCCGTCTGCTCGATCGAAAAGGAGTACATAAACAGCGCTTCCGGCCAGCTCCGCACGCGCTTCCAGGCCTTTATCGAGAGCATCGAAATTAAGAAAATACAGGAGGGCAAGTGAAGATGGACGTCAAAAAAGTGAAAAAACTTGCCCGGGATTTCTGGTACGGCAAGCCGCACAGGGAGCGGCGCCTGGGCGACCTGTACATCCCCAAGACCGGCCTCTATAAGCACCGCGAGTGGCGCGGTTTCAAGGACACGATGTACTATTTTAACCGCATTTGGCTTTATAACTACGGCATGCTCGTGGCCGATGTAATGAAATACGGCGGGCCATGGACGCTGGCGAAAGGCATCTGGCGTTATCGCTGGGTAGGCCAGACCTACCTGACTGTTATGCACTGGTTCGACCGCGGTTTCGAGGGCCTGCGCGGCGAAGCGATGAAGGCCACAGGCTGGCATTACCGCGCCATGGTCAACGAGACCATCCGCCAGTTCATGCGTATGTTCTCCGCGGACGCGAATCTCCACGGCGGCAAGCACAATGAGCTCTGGCACAAGACCGCCGCGCACGACGAGACCGTCGCCGGCGCCATCTTCTATCCCTGGCGCGACAGGATGGACGACGTGCCGCTGCAGATGATACCCTACTTCGTCACCTGCCACGTCAACTGCCACACGGTGCTCAACTACATAGACGCCGCGCAGTCCATCGGTCTACCGGGCGACCCCTGCCCGATGTGCCAGGCCGAGGCGGGCCTGTCCATCCTGGACGACATGCCGGATTACTTCCCCTTCCTGGTAACCTCGAACGAGGCCTGCGACGGCTCCGTCGGCACCTCAATCCTCCAGGACTGGGCCTACGACAAGCCGCTCTTTGCCATGCCGCAGCCCATGCAGTTTGACGACCCGCTGGTGCAGAAGCACTGCCGGCGCGAAATAGAGGAGTGCTGGAAGTTCATCGAGGAGCAGACCGGCATGCCCATGAACTGGGACGTGTTTGTCGAGTATATCGAGAAATACAACCAGCTCACCCTCTTCGAGCGCGAGAAGTGGGACGTCGCGGCGAATACGCCGTACTACCCCATCAACGGTGTGGGCCAGGCGCTCTACAGGATCTATTACTCCCAGGACGGCTACCGCGACATCTGGGCGCAGACGGACAAGAAGGTCAAGAAGATCATGTACCGCTGTGTCGAGAAGAAGATAGAGACCTTCCCGGAGACGCGCCACCGCGTCCTGGCCTGGAGCTGCGCTCCGCTCTACTACTCGCACTGGTGTACCTGGGCCTACAACTGCTGGGGCCTGAATACCATTATGAACATGGACTCCCTGATGTTCGACATCGTCATGCGCACGGACACGAAGGAGCACCTCATGGAGGACTTCACGCTCTACAACGAGTGGGCGCCTATGCGCCGCATGGCCGTGGGCGGCTACAAGCACATCTTCGAGATCTGGGAGAACATGGAGCGCTTCAACTGCGACATGGTCATGATGTACGACCAGGTCCAGTGCAAGGGCATGCAGGGCATAACGGGCATGTTCGAGGACGAGTTCCGCAAGCGCAACATCCACGCCATCTGGATGCCGCACGCGCTGCCCGACAGCCGCACGGTGTCGCGTATGGAGATACGCCGCATAGTGAACGACTATATGTTCACCGTCATGCACGAGGAGCCTCTGGACCCGACGCTGCTCGAATTTGACGATTCCATGAGCTGGTAAGGGGGGCAGGAGAATGAAGAAAGTCAAAAAGACCCTGGGCATCCTCGCCGGAGTGGGGGCCGGCCTGTACGCGGGCCTGTTCGCCGTGTTTTATTTCGATCTGGACGGCAAGCTGCTGTTCTACGTGGTCGAGCCGCTGCTGAAAAAGCACTACGACGGCATGGAGCGCCGCGACATCCTCGAGCAGAAATATGACATCGGGAAGTTCCCGAAATACGAATATGATGTGAAATAAGAGGGGAAAGAGCAAATGAAGTACTACGGAGGATGCGACGTCGGCTCCACTTATACGAAGGCGGTAATA
>ERZ826764.463-NODE-463-length-58331-cov-8.812479_pt1 | contig 58331 bp, 51 predicted proteins | sample MGYA00519870_ERZ826764 | MGnify/ENA primary metagenome ERZ826764 (study PRJEB31778, sample SAMEA3449239) | human gut metagenome | biome: human gut; feature: human-associated habitat; material: faeces | place: United Kingdom | collected 2010/2012 ... | reverse complement strand
ATATTCTGTTTTCGTAATTCTACACCATAACTGGATATTATCTGCATTTTTATTTCTCCCTGATAACTCTTTTCTCAGATTCTGTTGTTTTTTCTAATATCTATGGTTATATTTTAGCACATATAGTGCTAAAAGTAAACATGTGTTCTTTCTTTGAGTAAAAAATTTGCGCGTCTAACTCATCAGAGTTAAATGAATTTTTAAATTCTACCTTGCAAGAGTAAATTCTATACCTGTAGAAATTACTTCTGCATGGATTTTTCCTTCTTCTTTTTATAAAATACTACTGCAGATGATCCCCTGCCTGTGCAGAAGGAGGATAAAATGAATACAGGAAGACCAAAAGGCAACCAAAAACATCTTGACTTATCTGCACGTATTATAATTGAACAGCATTTAAATAACGGTGATTCATTTAGAAGTATTGCAATAGAATTAAGCAAGGATCCAAGTACCATATCCAAAGAAATCAGACGTCATTCCATTATCAGGGAAAGAAGCGCAGATGCATTTGCCCCTATTCCCTGTGCAAACAATTATGATAGTTCAAAGCCGCGGACAAATATATGCAATGTCATGCATATGTGCGGTGATAATGAATGTCGGCGCAAATGTGTCCTCTGCAGAAAATTCAGATGCAGCGATGTCTGTAAATTTTATAAACCAAGAGAATGTGAAAAATTAAATAAACCTCCTTATGTGTGCAATGGATGCAGCAAGAGAACGAATTGCATGATGGACAAAAAGATCTATTCTTCAAAATACGCCCAGGACTCCTATGAAGCCCTTAGGACTACCAGCAGAGAAGGGATCAACCAGACACCGGAAAGTATACAGAAACTGGACAACCTGTTGTCACCGCTTCTCAAAAAAGGACAGTCCATTGCCCACATCTACGCATCTCATGCTGATGAGATCGCCTGTTCCAGAAGAACCATATATTCTTACATAGACCGTGGCGTTTTTCAAGCCAGAAACATAGATCTGCGCCGTAAAGTGGTATACAAGCAGCGGAAAAGAAAAACTACTGCCAGCCTTAAAGACAGAAGTTTCCGAAAAGATAGGAGCTATAAAGAATTTCTGGAATATATCGCAGCGAACAAATCTGTTTATGTAGTCGAAATGGATACTGTTGAAGGAGCAAAAGGTACCAGTCCCTGCTTTCTGACTATGTTCTTTCGAAACTGTAGCCTTATGCTTATGTTTCTTTTAGAAGAACAGACCCAGAAAGAAGTAACTAGGATTTTTGATCATTTAACAGAGTTACTTGGAATTGAACTGTTTCAGAAACTTTTCGAAGTAATACTTACAGACAACGGGCATGAATTTCAGGACCGGCAGAGTCTGGAATATAGCAAAAATGATGAAGTACGCACACGCATTTATTATTGTGATCCCAACCGTTCTGATCAAAAAGGTGCTCTTGAAAAGAATCATGAATATATAAGGTATGTCCTGCCAAAAGGAACAAGCTTTGAAAAAATGACAGACAAAACAACGCTGCTGTTATTAAATCATATCAATAGCGAAAAACGGGACAGCCTCAATGGACACAGTCCATATGAAGTATCCCGTCTCCTGCTGGATAACAGACTTCATAAAGCATTAGGATTAGCAGAGATACCAGCCGATGAAGTCACATTGATACCAGCATTAATAAAATAATAATAACAATACAGGCACAGGCAAGTTTCATTGCATAGAATTTAGTCTTTCCAACAGACATGTGGAATTTAGTCCTGCACACTATTTCCAGATGTCCTTTTATCATGCAAAAAACTATGCTGTTTATGCCGTATAAAAGCATTATATACTAAAAAAATCAAGTTGTATATCTCCGAAAATAGAATTAAATCCCGCATAAAATCAAGGTATATTAGAATGTAGAATTTACTTTTTCATTCAAGCCGTCTAACTCATCTAACTCATCAGGCTAAAGTAACGAGAATGCGACGCGCAATTATTCAGGAATCATGGCAACCTTTTCCCACTGATAAGTTCCATTATCGGCTGTCATTACTGTCATGGTGATTTCCTGGTCAAAGCGTCTGGGGCCGCAACTTCCCGGATTTAGCCATAGGCGGTTGTCTATTATTTTTTCGAAATATTTATGGGTGTGTCCGAAGATTACTATCTGTGTATCTTTTAAGTCCCAGTCCACATCTTTTTTATTGTGAGTCATGAAAAATTTTACGCCTTCTATGGTGAAATATAAGGTTTTCGCGATTCCCTCTGCCCAGTCTTTATCGTTGTTTCCGCGGACTACATAGATGGAGCCCATCATACGAAGTGTATCCAGGATTTCTGGTTTGTTTACGTCACCTGCGTGGATAATGCAGTCGCAGTCTTTTAAAATTTCAATAATTTCCGGCCTGAGTAAGCCATGAGTGTCTGAAATAATTCCTATTTTCTTCATATATATTACCCGTCATTCTCTGCAAACAGTTGTATTTTTCCATATTCACCATCATAACCCGGAATTCTTTTCACTTTTCCGGTTCTTACATTCTCAATCCCTTCTGCAAGCCGTTCTCCTGCGCAGGTTTTAATGTCTTCTGCAGGTACATTTCGCAGGATGTCGAATTCTGTTCCCAGTGTCTGTAGCATCTGTTCAAAACACCCCTGCACTTTCTTACTTGCAGTGGAATAGCCCATACATGCAGATATCACTTCTGGCAAAGGTACAAGGCTTTCATATTTCTTACCGTCTTCCTTCACAAAACCTTCCGCTCTGTCCGCAAGCTGTTCTACCCTGTGATCTACGCCCATGGTCAGCTTCTTTCCGCAGACAGGGCAGATTCCTCCAAGCCGTTCTGCTTCCACCGGGCTTAATGATACACCGCATTTTCTGTGACCATCGAAATGATATTTCCCCTCTTCAGGAAAAAATTCTACTGTTCCTTCCAGCCCTTCGCCAGTCTGGATTGCCCGATAAAGTCCTTCATAGGAACAGTCAATATCCAACAGATTCGCCTCGCGCCCCAGCTTAGACGGGGAATGTGCATCTGAATTGGATACAAGCTGATAGCGGTCCAGTTTGGAAATTCTCCAGTTCATAGCCGGGTCAGAGGAAAGCCCTGTTTCCAGTGCATGTATATACGGTGCCAGTTCCTCGAAACATTCCTCTACAGAATCAAATCCTGATTTCGCACCTAATACAGAGAAATGCGGTGTCCAGATATGAGCCGGAATCAGAATTCCTTCCGGGCATACATCCAGCATCATTTCCAGAAGATCATGACTGTCCAGACCAAGAATCGGACGACCATCTGAGTGAATATTTCCGATTTTTTCCAGACGCTGTGCCATGGCATCTGCTGCCTCCAGACTGGGAAGCAGGATTACATTGTGTACTTTTCTGGTCTTTCCATTTTTCTTATAAATAGAACTGATTTCCCCGGAGACAACAAAACGTGTTCCTTCTCCCGGGAACTTCCGGCTTTCTTCTTTTACGTATTCATCTCTGAGACGATACAGGCCGTTTCCCTCTGAAACAAGTCTCTCCTTCAGTTCTTCTCTCCATACCGGATGCGTGAAATCACCTGTTCCAATCAGTGAAATTCCTTTCTTTCTCGCCCAGAAATCCAGATTTTCAGGCGTGCCCTCTTTGCTTGTCGCCATGGAAAACCTGGAATGAATGTGCAGATCAGCTATCATTTTCATTAACATTTATCCCCTTAAATTCACCTCAAAGTATTTTTTTCAAAAGTTATAAAATATCAACACCCAAAGATATATTTATAACTTCCATCCGTTTTCTTTCAGCCACAACTTGTACGTCTCATACTCCGGCATTACTTTCCCGACCTCGTCCCAGAATGCCTTCGAATGATTCATTTCCTTCAGATGACAGAGTTCATGTACCACTACATAATCCAGCACTTCCGGAGGTGCCAGTATCAGTTTCCAGTTAAAGTTCAGATTCTTCTCACTGCTGCAGCTTCCCCATCTTGTTTTCTGTTCTCTGATGGTAATATTGCGGTAAGAAACGCTCATGAGTCTGGCAAAATAAGAAACTCTTTTGGTAATCGTTTCTTTTGCTTTTCGTATATAGACATTTCGTTTCGATTCGCTCAGATCTGCGCTCAGCGGCTTCTGTTCCCGGTATTCTTTTGTCCGTTCCAGACATCCCAGAACCCACTCCTGCTTCTGGTTTACAAATCTTTTGATCCTCGGCAGACCTGTACGGAGAGGTGCGCGAACGATTACATTTCCATCCCTGCGTACCTCCAGAGTCATGGTTTTTCTGGCACTTCTTATGACCTGATATTCAAATTCTCCGCAGGTGAATTTCTCCTGATTATTTTCTGTTTCGAATTCTCTCATCCATATATTCCCCCATCTCTGCTGCCAGAATATCCATCTTTTCCTGTGTTTCCGGCAATGCATAAGGAACCCTGTCCATGATCCTTTTCACATAATCATGTTCACGCATGATCTCATAGGTTTCCGGGAAATTGATGTCATAATACTGAGCAATATAGGAAATCCAGTAGTCCACTTTTGAAACTCTGTCTGAAGATAATACAGATTCCTTTGCCATACAGGACTCCCATACCTTTGGTGCGATTACTCCTTCACCAACACCCTTCTCATCCACTCCCAGAAGTGTTTCCATTGACTCTTCCAGCTTTACCCTGCAATTATCCAGCTTGTCTGCATCTCGGATTAACTTTGCATGAAGCAGGGTTCTCTCGTCCGTAATTCCTTCCAGTTTGAAATCACTGTGCTTCTCAATCGCAGTGCAGATCAAACTGTCAAACCTGTCATCCTTCACAAATCTGCGGATCATTTTCTCCGGTCCGAACAGAAGCTGTGCACCATATACTGCATGCTCCATGGTTCCCGGTTCAAAGCTGTCAAATCGTTTAATCTGTTCAAATCTTCCAATATCATGGAGCAATCCGATTACCTTCGCCAGCTGTACATCTTCCTCACCCAGCCCCATACGGCGGGCAATGTCCTCTGCTGCATCAACCACTCCATAAGTATGTACGATCTTCAGATGAATCTTATCATCTGCTCTGTCATATTCATCCAGATATGCTTCAAAAGCAGCTTTCGCTGCATCAAAGTCTCTTGTTAAGTCTAATAATTTATCCATTATTATTATAATCCCTTCTTTATTCCTGTTCGGACTACTTTATATTTTCTCAACCATTATTTTCTGCTTCCATACACCTTTTCTCACAATCATAAGATATACCTGAAACGATATGGAATCACAGTCATAAATGAAAGGTTCTTCTCTGTAGATCAGAGTCTGAACATTCTCTGCTTCCAATTCTTCTTTTCTTCGTTCAGCTTTTTCCATCAATTCATGTAGATATTTATTCTGTTTTCTGCCAAAATCTCTGTCCGGATAGACCGATGCTGCTTCCCTGATTTTTTCTCCCAGCAGAGTAATCACCGGTAAATGACTGCTCCTGCAAAGCATTCCGGCTATCTTTTTGGCATTTGATATATCCGAATTTTTTTCATAGCGCCTGAGCATTTTTCCCAGTTTTTCATCTCCTGCTTCCGTTGCCAGTTCCTGCATAACTGCCAGTGCTTCCGCCGTTACCTCCCATGGATTGTCCACCGGAACAATATACTTCTCCGGTACTGCCGGATAAAAAAGATAATTTAACGGTGGGAAATCACGCAGCATTGCCAGCTTTCCTTCATACTCAGTGCAATATTTTTCTCCCAGATACTCATATTTATCACGCAATATGGCAATCTGATACTCCATTACCCTGAGATTTTCATAGCCCTTCACCCAGAAATGTCCCAGCTCTCCATAATTATACAACTGTGTTTCCAGCAAAATATCTTCAAAGAATACAGTAAACACATTCTGCCCCTGATGAATCACCAAAATATACTCTGCCTCACATAAATCCCTGTCCGCTTTCTCTATAGAGCCCTCAAACTCTCCTTCATAATCCCTGACATAATTTCCCGTCATCCTGGCATTTTTCAGAATCAGAAAACTCTCCACTGCATCATTCATCAGATAGATCAGTCGTAATTCTCCACTCTCCGTCTGTCCGGTAAAACCATCTGGAATATCCACAAATTCACACTGTTCCTGCTCCAGAAGCAGATTTAATTTTTCAAAATTGTCTTCCATTATATCTTCCATCCTTAACTCCTGCTGTTTCTGTACAATGTCTTTCGCCGATTCTGTTTAACACACTTGATAAAAGAATCCATTGCATCGTTTCATGGAATTACCGCAATGCAGAAGCAGGATACATTTGCACAATTTTACAGATATATTTTTATGATATCACTAATCATATTTTCTGCCAAATAGAAAAATTTTTCTATTCAATAAAGAAACTGATTTTACTTCTCTGTAATTGACATCCCAAACATAATATTTTACAATATAACAAAGAACAAAGAAACCAAGCAGTATGTATATTACAGAATAAACAAACATAAAATAGGAAGGAGGCATACACGAATGGCAACAGCAACAATCCCATTGAAAGGCAGCGCATCCATGGAATCAAAAAAAGTCAGTATTTCATCTAAACGCCAGATTACTATCCCGCAGAAATTTTTTACGCTTCTGGGTTTTAATACGGAAGCAGAATGTATCATGCGTGGAAACGAACTGGTTTTACGCCCCGTTAAAGAAAATACCAGTGGTGAATTTGCCGAACAGATTCTTGCCGATCTGATCAGACAGGGATATAGCGGTGAAGAATTACTTGAGAAATTTAAACAGACACAGCGAAAAATCCGTCCGGCAGTTGAAGCAATGCTTGCCGAAGCAGACCGGGTCGCAGAATCTAAATCAGGAGGATACTCCTTAGAGGATGTTTTCGGAACGGAGGATGAAAAATGACACAGGTACAGATCCTTCCACCTGCAGCAAAATTTCTGAAAAAACTTAAAGATAAAAAGCTGAAATCTCTGTACAAAGAAGCTATTGAAATGATATGTGAAGATTATTCCATCGGCGAAGAAAAGACAGGTGATCTGGCAGGAATGTACGGTTATGACATTTATTATAATAAAACTAATTATGAACTGGCATATAGGGTGAGACAGCTTGATGATCTGATAATCATCGTTATCATGGCAGGAACCAGAGAAAATTTTTACGAGGAGTTAAAGCGTTATATGCGCACTATATAACAGTACATATTTGTATCAAAAGACAATCCCCGGAAGTCAGATACCTCCGGGGGATTATTTTTTGAACAATTTACATTCTATCTCCACATGTCTTAATACGTTACCGTATACTTTTCCTTTCCCGATACTTCCAATCACTTTATACATGTCCATAATGATTTTCAGACAGTCATTCTTATAATATTTTTCTTCTCCCATGGAAACAATACCGCTTTCACATATATTCTATATTCAGCGCTTGAAAGTACCGGAAATAATAATTTTTTCACGCACAAAGTCTTTAAAATCGCTTCTTTGTTTCCATTCTTTGATTATATCATGTCTTTTTTAGATCTAGTGTTAAAGTACATGAACAACTATATTTCGCTACATATTTGACACAGAATATTTATTTTTTAATATATTTATCTTTCCAGAAACTGCACACCAGTTTGGTGCACAGCCTCTGTTTGAAATTTACTTTACAGTTACTGTAATTGCTTTATACACGCCATTTTGTGCATATACCCATACAGTACAGCTTCCTTTTCCTGTTGCTTTGATCATACCGCTTGATGTTACTGTTGCTACATTCGTATTGCTGCTTTCATAGCAGAGCTTTCTGTGATGTTTGATTTTCTTGTCTTTCTTTACTTCTACTGCTGTGATCTGAGCTGTTTTGCCTTTCTTTAAGATTACTTCTGTGGCATTCTTCTTGTTTCCAATCTTTGTAATAGAAACTGTTTTTGCTACTCCATAGTTTCCACCTTTAGTTACAGCATGTATGGATACAGAAGCATCTGTAATCACTTTCTTTCCATCCACCAATTTGTATGCTTTTACTATGTATTTATAGTAAGTTTCTTTTTTCAGTTTAGTGTGCGTCCATGTTCTGGTCTTTCCATTTGTTATTGTAGCAAGTTTTTTATATTTATAAACTTTTCCATTACCATTACAACGGCTGCCATAAACGATATATCCGTCTGCTCCACTGATTCTTGTCCATTCTACCTTTATAGAATTATTAGACTGAGTTACAGAACGTGCTTTCAGATTTCCATATCCTGTTATTGTATTTATAGTTGGTTCGTTCGAAAGCTTTACTGTAATAGTTACTGATTCACTGAATTTACCATTTTCTGTCGTTGCTGTGATAGTAGCTTCACCATTGCCCACTGCCGTCACTTTTCCTTCAGCATCTACAGTAGCAACCTTCTCATCACTGGATTTCCAGATCAGCTTATCATATGCATTATCTGGTTCTACCTTTGCTGTAATCTGCAGATTGTCACCAATCTTTGTAAGCATTTTATTTTCTGTTGTAAGTGTCAGTTTCTCAGGTGCAATCTTTACTATGATAGTTGCTGTTGCGCTGTGTTTTCCATCTGCTGATGTTGCTGTGATGGTTGCTGTTCCGTTGGCAACTGCTGTTACTTTACCATCTTTATCTACTGTTGCAACCTTCTCGTCACTGGATTTCCATGTGATTGTCTTGTTGTCTGCATAAGACGGTTTCACTGTTGCTGTAAGCTGTAAAGTTTCACCCACTTTTGTCAGATCTGCTTTATCGTGTGATAAAGTTACATCTGTTACAGGATAGCTCGGTGTACTTGGATAGCTTGGTGAAGATGTGTTGTTTTTCACATCCACGTATGCTACTGCATAAGTAGAAAATTTATTGGTTTTGAAGCTCAGGTTATTACCATTACGTGTTGCATCCAGACGATCAACTTTGCTGTCATGGATACGGATTACATAAAAGTTTCTGGTAAATCCAGAAGGAACATTCCGTGCTTCTTCTGAAAGTTCCAGTTCAACTGTGACTTCATTTTTTGTATCCTTAATTTCACTTGATTTAACTTCATTATTTCCAGTTTTGATATTCTTACGCATAGATATATCAAAGTATTCTATTTTTTTCTGCTTCGGACTTACAGCTATATCTTTTATAATATTATCCAGTTCTGTTTCTGCCTTGGAAACTTCTTCTTTAGAAACTGTCTCCGTAATCTCCGTCACTTTTGTAGATATATTAATATCCACCTTTGTATTTGGATCCTCATACTTTTCTATTTCTTTAGGTGACAGGATATCCTTTACATTAATTTTATCCAACCCAGTAACTGTCGCATTAGTCACACCTGATTCAACAATAACTTCTGTAGAAATACAATTTCTTTTTTCATCTTTTTTTAATGTATTTGTTGGGATTATCTTTCTGCTGGTAAATTCTTTACCATTCATTGTTACAGTTGCATCAAAATAGATAACACTTACCTTTCCATCAACACTGTTCACTGACATTGGTATCACATCGCATCTTCTCGCTATTGTATGATATTCATTATCTGTACACTGGAAAATAGCGTATACCTCGTATTCTCCTACTATAACAGTACCATCATCAGCTATTTCTGTTTCTCTACGTGTATTCCACTCAAACCGCGGATTCTTGCTAAGATCAATTTCAGTCTTTTCTATCAGGCTATCTCTGGAATAAATTAAATAATTTAATTTGTCTGCAAGTTCTTTCTCATCATAATCATCATTACAACTATCCAGGAAATCTTTTACCCCAGTCAAAGCTGTCTCAAAAAATTCCCAACTGCCTTCTTCATAAATAGTTTTATCCAACTTTAAGCATTCCTGATACAATGTTTTCAAGTCGTCTAAAGTTGTAGCACTTACAGTAATATTCGATACTCCTTGCGCAAAAACCATGTAAAGCCCTGCATCCAAATAACGATGATGCCCATATGGACTCATCATGCTTAAACTGTTTATTGTATAGCATCCATTAATATCTGCTGCTACAAATTTATAGTCTCCTTCATAATTATTATCAGAAAGGAAAGAAATCTTATAAGACCCTGTTTTTGGAATATTAAAGCCCACATAATTCATTCCTCTGAATGTTTTAGTTTTATCAAAAGAAACTGTTTTACCTACACTTGAAGGTGACTCAAAGAGTTCAGTATATGAAAGGACTTCTAATTCTCCAGCATCTCTATATTCATTACTTATCTCTGGAATACAACATTTTACTCTATGCATTCCGGGTTCTAACTCTTTAACAGAAGAATATATATCATCAAATAAGACTTCGATACTTAAATTATCCGGATTATCATCACTTTCATCTGGCGAAAGTAATACACTATATGTTTTTCCATTTACTTTATATTCTACTTCAAAATACAAATCTTCCAATACATCTGTTAAGTGACTTACACCTTTAAGAATCTGTTGGCTATTCTGATTTAATTTAATACTATTTATCTGAATATTATCTGTGACAAGTTCTACTGAAGCTGCATCCCCAAAATATCCCAGATACATTTTAGAGCCTGCACTTAAAGCAACTGATCTGTCAGCATAAACTTTATCCGCATATCTATCTAGCCATAATTTCTGATAAGACCACGTACTTCCATTAAAAGTTGCTGCAAGTAATGTAGTATCAGCATCTTCTGTATGACCTACAAAGCCAAGTTTAAAAGTCTGTGCTATATCTAACTTATTTTCTATATAAAAATATCTTGCATCATCATTTCCTGAAAATGTATATGTTTTAGAAGAATCCTCACTATTAGATAATCCACCGATTTCATTTCCTGAATCTGTTACATGTGCTACATTTAAATCAATATAGTAAGGCGTTTCATATTCATCTTCATCAAAACTTAATCCAATTGTATACTGTGTACCATCTTCCTTACGATCAAAAGACGAGATATACAATTCTCCATATTCCTCTATTTCATCGCCAAGTTTGATCGTTCTTGAAGTATCATCGGATAAATCAACCTCAAATTCTACATTTCTCAAGCATTTCTCTAAATCCTCCTTTTCCATACATTGCAGATATTCATCATACAGAATCGGAAGTTCCTGTGAATCCTTCATGCTTATATTGGAAATTTTACTTTCCTGAGGTGCTTCTGAAGTTATCGTTACCTTAAGAGAAAGATCCATCGGCCGTTTTTGAGCCAAAATCATATAATAAGTTCCTGCTTGCAGTTCAAGCGCTTCATCTTCCTCCCAACATTTTGTTTCCCAAAGTCTATCAGCAGAGTTCCAACTTTTAATATAAAAAATATCACTAAAATTCTTATAATATGTAGTCGTTTCCGCTACATTAAGTTTAAACCCATAATTATACGGATAATCATTATCATAATTTTTTATATATGTCCCATGATTAAGAAGAATTTCAAAAGAATCTCCCTTTTCGGTTACTGTATTATCTGCAAAAAATTTATCAAATGTTTTTACATTAACATCATAACCTTCACTCTTAACACTTGGATCTGCCTTGCAGAAAAAATGATACTTATATTGACCTAAAACAGTTGGACGCAGAGGCCTTGTATTTCCAGAGCTTTCATCCCACAAAAATTCTCCATTAGAATTTTCATATACAATACCAACTTCTCCATATCCATCAATATATCCGCTATTTGTCTTCAATTCAGTTTCATTTTCATCATCCAATATTACCGTAACTGGTAAATCAGAAGGAAACTCATTATCAATGACAGTTTCTGTTAAACATGTATAATCTGAAGGTAATTTCTGTTCATCAACAGAAATTTCTTTTATTGAAGGAACTTTCTTTATCGTAATATTTACATCACCGTCTGTGCCAGCAATATATATCGGATAAGAAGATCCTGAAGTTGTTTTCAATGTACAAGAGCCCTTATATGGCTCTGTTCCACTGGTAGGTAAAAGCTTTATATTAACAAGGGCACTATCCTTATTTGTTGATATACAATACGTAGCTGCTTCTTCTGGTTTAAAAATAAATTGTTCGTAAGCACTTACTGTCAATTCTTCTTCACCAGTAATTGTTTTTGTTTCACCAAGTAATTTTTCATTACTCTCAGATTCATCTCCTGCCGAAAACACATCTACAGGATCTTCCGCTATAAAAGCATCCTCATCTTCTTCACCTGAAGATACTATCGACTGAGTATCCACTTCTCCCTGCTGTGAATCAGTCTCATCTGCAGGTATTTCAACAGATTCCACATTTTCACTGCTATCCGAAAACAGATCTGCTGATTCTGACGCCCATGTCATATTCACCGGACTAACTGCTATAGTCGCAGCTAAAGTCCACGCCAGAACTTTCCTTAACTTTTTCCTTGCCATATGTTTTTCCTCCTTAATAGTATTTTGTTACTACAACTGCTTATCAAAAATATATCATATCTCACGTTTCAATATAACACTTTCACATAAACACCCATATTTCACTACATATTTAACCATTTTTTTCCAATCTTCCTCACAGATAAATTGCATCCCGTTATTTTTTATAGTATGATTATTGGAAATACAAATTCATTTTATCCATCTGTCATATCCGACAGATATTGTCACTGACATAAGAAACTACAACCACTTTAATCCAAAGGAGCTTAATCCAATTTTGAAACTTGCAATCTGCGAAGACAACCCTTCACATTATGAAATAATACATACTATTCTGCAAAAGTATCCTCCGGGAGCTTTTGAAATAACACATTTTATATCCGGTGATGAATTTCTCCGGGCTGCTGCTGAAAACGGATGCCCTTATTCCATTGTACTGACAGATATTGATCTTGGTTCTGACACTGTAAACGGCATCTCCCTTGCAGAAAAGATCAACCATATCAGTCCGGATACTCAGATTATTTTTATCAGCCAGTATCTGCAATATGCTACCGCAGTATATGAGACAGAACATGCCTACTTTATCCATAAACAGCAGATGGAAAAGTATCTTCCTCTGGCTCTGAGAGCAGCGTGCCAGAAGCTTCAGAAATTGCATACACGATATCTGTATTTCTCCGGAAATTCACGCAATTATCAGGTGCTCTGCTCCGATATTCTTTATCTGGAACGAAATCTGAGGCAGACCACGATCTATACCAGAACAGGAACATATACAACAAAAGAAAGACTGACAGCTCTTACAGAAAGAATGAAACCAGATTTCTGTCTCTGCCATAACAGCTTTGCCGTTAATCTTCATGCTGTACGTACTTACAGTCATAAGGGCATTATACTTTCTGATAATACAGAGATCCCTGTCAGCAGATCTTATTACCAGCAGTTTAAAGACGCGTTTGCTTTCATGATGCTTGCCGGTCACAGGGAGGTACAGTAAATGGGCAGTCATATGATCAATCTATTTTTGTGTATTCTATCCAGCCTTTACCTGTGTTTTGGACTGCTTTACTTTTGCTGCCGGATCCTGCCCCGCAAATGCAAGATCTCACTTCCACTGTTTTTGTGTCTGTCAGTATTTATGGCATTGTTATTTTGGTTCAAGCGTGAATCACAGCATAATGGAATTACAATCATATTTCAGCTTACAACATTTCTTGTAACACTTTTTTTATTCCAGGCATCTTTTATGAAAAAATTAGCTGTTTATTTTATTTTCCTGCTGCTGATAATCTGTCCGGAAATTTTATGTACCAGTGTTTTCATAGCACTTCATAATCTTTTTATACCGACCCATATCTATACTCCGCACAATCTGATATCCAGCTGTTCACCTGTAGAATATTTCGTCATTGAACTCTCCAACATCCTGCTTGGCCTGTTTCTTCTCTGGAAAATATCAGAAATCCTGCGGCAGTGTATAGATTATTTGAAAATACTCACTTTTTTACAACTGTTACTGCCACTGATCGCTCCGGTTTTTCTCAATGTTATAATTTCCCTTCAGAAAAAGCCCGAAGCAGTTCTGGCTCTGAGCATCATTTACTGGATCATATGCATCGGCAGTTATCTGCTGTTTCTGCATGCAGTCCGTTCTTTAGCCCAGCAGCACAGGGAATATTTACAGCAAAAAATGGAAATTGAGTTAATGAAAAAGCAGATAAACGATTCCGTTCAGTTAAGTAATGAATATGCCAGTCTCCGGAAATGGAATCATGATATTGAGAATCACATCATGTCTGTCATGTATCTGATGGATATGAAAAAATATGAGGAAGCCGGAACATATACCGCTTCTGTTCTGTCCAGACTTAATTGCAGACCAAAAGAAAAACAACCAGAGGAGGATTGCAGTCATGAGAAAGAACATTAAATTGATTCCTTTATTTCTCTTCCTCTTTGTATTCCAGCTACTATATTTTCTGTCTACAATTTATACAGAAAAAATTGATCATATGTTTCTGATCCTGGCAGTATTTATGGTCCTTATCTGTATCCTTTTATACTGCGTTCTTTCTGATGTGTTAAAGAAATCCAATACTGAAATGGAACTGACTTTTCTCCAAAAACAGAAACAGTTAAAACAGGAACAGGATTACAGTCTTCAGATCCGCAGACAGGATACTCGGGATTTTCAGACCAAAACTGTACAGGAACTTCAGGATTTCCAGATACTTCTGGAACAGGGAAAATATGAACAGGCTGATACTGCAATCAGAAATCTGAATCAGACTTTTCAGAAAAAGCGTTTTCATCCTTACTGTCAAAATAACCTGTTACAGGCAATCCTGGAAGGAAAACGGCTTCGTGCAGAACAGGAACATATCCATATATCCTACGAGATCCTTTTACCGGAAAAGATTTCCATTAATACGACTGACCTGAGCAGTATATTTTTTAATCTTCTGGACAACGCTATCGAAGCTTGTAGCGCTTCCGGCAATCCTGATCCTGCAATCCGGCTGTCTGCAAACATTTCCAACGGATTTCTGACTGTGTATATGCACAATACCAAGAACCCGATGCAGACTTTTACACATAAGACTACGAAATCAGAACCGGGAGCTCATGGATATGGGCTTTCTATTATTGAAGATATCTGCCAGAAGTATAATGGCTCCTATCAGTGGATCGACCATAATAATACTTTTGATTCCATTGTCTTACTACAGATAAAAAATCTCTGAAAAAAGGAGGCGCTTTCCATGCCAGTTACTCCCACAATCGAAGTAGATGATACCCTGAAAGAACGAAGCTCTCACGGCTCCTTTGAGCTTCCCATAGAAACATATACAGACAACTGCGAAATCTTCCATTCTCTCTACAACCACTGGCATGACGAGATGGAACTGATCTATATTGAATCCGGCAGTGGACTGGTCCGTCTGAATAAAGAGATCCTCCGCGTCAAGACCGGTGACCTGATCATTGTGAACCGTGGAGTTCTCCATGGCATAAAAACAGATCTGAAGAATATCCTTTATTTCCGTAGTATTGTTTTTGACCTGAACTTCCTGTCAGGCCCGGCGGGAGATTTATGTCAGGAACGTGTCATTTCCTTACTGATGGATAATCAGGCGGAATTTACCCATATTATTTCCAGATCTGATGAGAATTACGGAAATATCTGCCAGCTTTTTGACAGGATACATGCCTGCCATAAAGAAAAAAAGCCATATTATTTCGTAAAATTAAAGGCTCTGTTCTTCAGCTTTTTCTACGAAATGCTCATGGGAAATTACATCACTCCCGCAGATAAGGAAGAGAACAAAAGTCTTGCTTCTATTAAAAAGATCCTGGACTACATCAACCTCAATTATTCACAGCCGCTGACCGCAGCAGAGCTCACTGCTCTCTCTAATTACAGCGAATACTACTTTATGAAACTGTTTAAGCAATATACCGGTAAGACTCTGATTGCCTATATCAATGACCTGCGCATTGAGAAAGCAAAGCCTATGCTTCTGCACTCCGACTCCTCTGTCACAGAGATCGCACTGGAAGTAGGTTTCAACAACACCAGCTATTTCATCAAGAAGTTCCAGCAGGCAACCGGAATGTCTCCTCATAAGTTTCGCAGAAACCTGTCATAAAATCGCAATTTTGTTGTATTTTTTTAAATAGACTGCTGATATAGTTATAGATGTCAGCAAGAGAACTTCTCTTCCTGATATAAATCAAAAACAATACACTATTCAAAACTAAAAAATAAGCAATCTAACTCATAAAAAAACACATATTCATTTCAGAAAGGGAGATTACGATGGAAAATTTAGAAAAGCTCATCTACGACCTGTATAAGAAAAACACACGCCAGTGCACAAACGAAGAAATTTACAACGCATTATTGATTTATACCAAAAACCAGCTCTTCGAAAAAGGCTATCAGGATGGAAAGAAGAAAATCTATTACATTTCCGCAGAGTTCCTGATCGGTAAATTATTATCCAACAACCTGATCAATCTGGGAATCTATGATGATGTTGCTGCATTCTTAAAAGAGAATGGAAAAGCCATCGCTGACATCGAAGAAGTTGAACCGGAACCATCTCTTGGAAACGGTGGTCTTGGACGTCTGGCAGCATGCTTCCTGGATTCCATCGCAACTCTCGGTCTTCCGGGCGAAGGTATTGGTCTGAATTATCATCTGGGTCTTTTCAAACAGCTCTTTGAGAACAGACTTCAGAAGGAAACTCCGAACCCATGGATTGAAGAACACAGCTGGCTCACACCTGCAGGTGTTTCCTATACTGTACCGTTCCGCGGATTCTCACTGAAATCTTCCCTGTACGATATCGACGTTGCAGGCTACAATAACAAATCCATTCATCTGCACTTATTTGACATTGATCTGGCAGATGAATCCATGGTTCACGATGGAATTTCCTTTAACAAAAAGGACATCCTTCACAACCTGACACTGTTCCTGTATCCGGATGACAGCGATGATGACGGACGTAAACTCCGTATCTTCCAGCAGTATTTCATGGTATCCAATGCCGCTCAGTTCATCCTGGACGAAGCAACAAAGAAAGGCTGCAACCTGCATGACCTTGCAGACTACGCAGTGATCCAGATCAACGATACTCACCCAAGTATGGTCATTCCTGAACTGATCCGTCTCCTGACAGAGCGTGGAATTGACTTTGATGAGGCTGCTGAGATTGTATCCAAAGTATGCGCTTACACAAACCATACTATCCTTGCAGAGGCTCTGGAAAAATGGCCAATGGACTACCTTCTTGATGTAGTTCCTCACCTTGTACCAATCATCGAAAAGCTGGATGAAAAGATCAAAGCAAAATATCCTCAGGAAAATGTAGCCATCATCGACAAGAACAACCTGGTTCACATGGCACATATGGATATCCACTATGGATTCTCCATCAACGGTGTTGCTGCCCTGCATACAGAAATCCTGAAAACAAGCGAGCTGAAAGCTTTCTATGATATTTATCCGGAGAAATTCAACAACAAAACTAACGGTATCACATTCCGCCGCTGGTTAATGCACTGCAATCATCCGCTAACAGACTATATTACCTCTCTGATCGGTGATGAGTTTAAAACAAATGCAACTGCTCTGGAAAATCTCCTGAAATATAAGGATGATGAGGCAGTTCTGAACAAGCTTCTTGAGATCAAAACAGAAGCTAAGAAAACCTGTAAAGAATTTATCCTCTCTAACACAGGTGTTGAAATTGATGAGAACAGCATTTATGATATCCAGATCAAACGTCTCCATGAGTACAAACGTCAGCAGTTAAACGCTCTGTACATCATCAGCAAATATCTGGAGATTAAGGGTGGAAAGAAACCAGCTCAGCCTGTAACCTTTATCTTCGGTGCAAAAGCAGCTCCTGCTTATGTGATTGCAAAGGATATCATTCATCTTCTGCTCACACTCCAGGATCTCATCAAAGATGATCCGGAAGTTGCACCATACATGAAGCTTGTTATGGTTGAGAACTACAATGTATCCGCAGCCGAAAAATTATTCCCTGCATGCGATATTTCTGAGCAGATCTCCCTGGCTTCCAAAGAAGCAAGTGGTACAGGTAACATGAAGTTCATGCTGAACGGTGCCGTTACTCTGGGAACTATGGATGGCGCTAATGTTGAGATCAGCGAACTGGTTGGTGAAGATAACATCTATATCTTCGGTGAATCCAGCGAGAAAGTTATCGAACATTACGAGAAAGCTGACTACTGCTCCAGAGATATTTATGAAAATGACAAACGCATCAAGGAATGTGTTGACTTCATTGTAAGTGAAAAGATGCTGGCACTTGGCCACAAAGAAAATCTCGAAAGACTGCACCACGAACTGGTAAGCAAAGACTGGTTCATGACACTGCTTGACTTCAACGATTATGTTGAGAAAAAAGATCAGGCACTGGCTGATTACGCAGACAGAAAAACATGGGCAAAGAAGATGCTGGTTAATATTGCAAAAGCCGGATTCTTCTCTTCTGACAGAACTATCGAACAGTACAACAACGATATCTGGCACCTGACACCAGCAAAATAATCCAATAAAATTTGTGATCATATAAATTCTGTAAAAAACAAACAGCAGGCATTGTATATTCGATGGAATATACAGATGTCTGCTGTTTTATGTTTATCAGATCATAAAATCATAAAAATCTCCCACTGTATTAATTCAAATCAGACTATAACTACGGCAACCGAATCCGAGCAAAATATACCGCTTTATATATCCTTGTAATAAGCAGGAGAGATAACATCCGCCTCCTTACAGGAACATCCGTTCTCGTAACTATCGCAACAGTCACAGTTTGAACAGTACATATGAGTATCCGGGATATAAAACAAGCCTCCATAGAGCGGCGAAGTACGGAGTTCTTTTGACTCTTTCTTGCTGTTGGCAAAATGGATTCCATTAGAGATCAGCATATTTTCAGGTTCATACTGAGAGAAATCAAAATAATGTCCCTGTGTTCCATGATGGGGCACCTTGATACACCAGTAATGTTCGTATAATGGCAATTTTCCATCATAGTTCTCTGCGATCATTTTCAGATGCTCAGGCTGTGCATCCCCGGTAAACAAAAGATTTAATTCTCCGTCTCTGGCATTCTGGAACACAATACTGATCTTATGCTTGAACTGCCGCAGATTTATCTGATTCTCATTCAGCCATGCCAGCAGTTTCTTAAAATCAGGAAGTGCTTTGATTCTGCGAAATTCACGTTCATACACATATGCCCGGATAATTTTCTGACGGACCTCCGGCTGTTCTGTCAGCTCAGATGCTGTTAAATCTGTTTCTTTTTCCACAGTTTCCGCCGGTTTATTGCCTTCAGCAGTCATAGACCATACGATCAGTCTCAATTTCTCTGCAAATTCAAGCAGAACATCCATTACTTCTTTAAATTTCCCGTCTTCACAGATTCTTTTATAGACTTCGTCCGTCTCCTTCCGGATTACATCTGTATCCGGCCAGAGTGCCTGATATTTGTTTTCAAACAGTTTTCCCCTGCTTAACAGTTCCACGTTCTGTTTGTTCTCCAGAAGTGCATCCACCAGTGCAAACAGGCTGACCTGACGGCTTGGCAATCCGGATTCTTTTAACAAATCTGCCAGAAGCAGCAGCACCAGTGTTCTGCTCATTTCTTTTTTTGAAAAAACATCGGGAAGATAAATTTTCCCAAAGTCAACAGAAATATCTTTTTTCTTCATCATATAAAGAAGCCCTGACAGATGATCCATATGAAAATGTGTCAGAAGCAGATTTTTACTCTTGATCGTAGACAGATCTGAGATGATCACATCAAATATTTCTCTTCTGGGGCGCCCCTCTATCCTGCTGTTATTTGTTCCGAAATCTACCAGCAGACTCTTCTTTCTGTCCCGGAGACAGAAGCAGTCTCCGAAACCTACATTATACATTCGTACCTTCATTCTTTTCCCTCTTGTTTACAATGGTTGGTTTTATTTTAATATAGGGAAATTGGAAATGCAAGAGGGTGTTGTTTGTGTTATTATAGTGTCGTATGATTACTGGTTACTGTTCACATATCACTATTCCGCGAGGTGTTTTAGCATAAATATGCCAAAATCCCGAGACATACAAGCCAAACTCCCATTGCCGCAGGCAATCTGGAATGAATTTTGGCTGCGTTACTGAGAACAGAGTAAACAGTAACTCATCCGAAATAAAAGAACGTGTTTGAAAAATGTTTTTTGCAAGATGTGTGTCACAATTTGTGAGAATGATTTTTCAAATACACCTGAGGAAAAACAAATATAAAATATCAGCAGAATGGAGATAGAACACTTATGACAAAACAGGAACTGGCCCTCGAGGTCATTGAACGGTTAAAAAAGGAATATCCTGATGCGGACTGCACTCTGGATTATGATAATGCATGGAAATTACTGGTAAGTGTGCGTCTGGCTGCACAGTGTACAGATGCAAGAGTAAATGTAGTTGTACAGGATCTGTATGCAAAGTTTCCTACTGTAGAAGCTCTTGCAAATGCAGATGTTGCAGATATCGAAGCAATCGTTCGTCCATGTGGTCTGGGTAAGAGTAAGGCAAGAGATATCAGTGCCTGTATGAAAATCCTCCACGAACAGTATCATGACAATGTTCCCGGGGATTTTGATGCTCTGCTAAAGCTTCCCGGAGTCGGAAGAAAGAGTGCCAATCTGATCATGGGAGATGTATTCGGCAAACCGGCGATCGTGACAGATACCCATTGCATCCGTCTCTCCAACCGCATCGGTCTGGTCGATAATATGAAAGAACCTAAGAAAGTAGAAATGGCTTTATGGAAGATCATTCCGCCCGAAGAAGGCAATGATCTCTGTCACCGCCTGGTCAATCATGGCCGTGATGTCTGTACAGCACGCACTAAACCTTACTGTGACAGGTGCTGTCTGAATGATATCTGTGAAAAAAATGGTGTAGACAGCCGGGAATAATTATTTTATACACATATAACCAAAATAATCCATACCATTATACACATTATCCCAAAGAAAATCCCCATCTCTGTGTTTCTTTAACCAGAGCGTGTTTGAAAAATGCTCTAGCTCAGCAGATGAGGACTTTCTTATTTGCCTAAATGTGCTCCTCAAGGCTTGCGAAGAAAAGTTCATAGAAATCGTCTTCCCCTGCAAGCTTCGGAGAGTTTTCACCTCCACCGTTGGTACTTCTTCGCATGGTAGCATAAAATTCTTCTCCGGCTGTGATCAGATCCATCTCATAAATCTGATATCCCAGTTCCCGACACTTCGCGCAGAAAGCGGCAAGCGGCTGTTCTGCCTTTCTGGTGTCCATCAGTTCCTGCCAGATGTTACGGTCTTTCAGTGCTTTTTCTCTTAATTCGTCTAACATTGCTCCGATTTCCATAATAACATTCCTCCTCTTTGTTTTCTGACCTTCATCAAATAACTATTCCATCGTTATCTGCAGAATTGTTACTTCATCAGTTCATAATAAAATATATACTGCTGCATCACGCCCCGGCAGCTCTTATAACGTCTGTTTGGAAATCCCCGTTTATAATGAGCATCCAACGCCTGGCGGATGTGAGTATCTACAGGAAATGCATCCAGCTGATGCAATCCGAAAAGACAAATACAGTCAGCTACTTTCTCACCAACTCCATACAGTCCCAGCAGTTCTTTTCGTGCAGCTTTATAAGTCATATCATGCAGACTGTTAAGTGAAATATCTCCGAAACAGACTTTTCTGGCTGTGTCCAGCACATATTTTGCTCTGTATCCCAGATTACACTCCCGAAGCTGTTCTTCCGTTGCCAAAACCAGTGCCTCTGCAGTCGGAAACGCATAATATTCTGCACCTGTGCTGCTTGTTTTTCTTACTCCAAATTCCCGGCTGATATTTTCAATACACTTCTTTATTCTTGTAATATTATTCTGCTGAGAGATCAGGAATGAAATAATCATCTCCCACAGGTCCTGCTGCAGAATGCGGATTCCGCTTCCCATCTCTCCTGCTGCCGTCAGATATTTATCCCTTGGATTGATCATGTTTATATATTCACTGTAATCACAATCCAGATCAAAATACCGGATCCAGAAGAAAATGAAATCTTCTTCCGGACAAAAGAAATTGACAATTCCTCTCTCCTGAGTCAGTTCCAGATATTTATCTCCCGCAATCACCCGGTAACGGTCATCACCGATCTGATCCATCCGAAAGCACTGCCCGGATCTGCAGATCTGCCCCAGGTCAAAATTATCCATTTCTATTGTCAGCATACTATATAACCCCTTATCCTTCTGTTACCAATGTTACTAATAACTCTTTTTTTTCTTGATGAATATATGAATGTATTATATACTATTCTAAGTATAAACGTAAAGCAGAAAGGGGTTCTTACCAATGAAATTTATATATCCTGCGGTTTTCCGCAAAAATGAAGAAGGCAGGTATAAAGCATTTTTTCCGGATCTTGCCTGTTGTGAAGCTGAAGGCGACACTCTTGACGATGCGATCGATAATGCAAACGAGGCTGCTTATAACTGGATTTATGCAGAAGTAATGGAAGATGAAATGGATCTCCCTGCAATTTCCGATGAATCCGATCTGGATCTGCTGGAGGGAGATATTGTAAGAAATATTCAGGTCAATATCCGTATGTATGACGGATGGGATGAGTAACCACTACCCGCAACGACAAATTACAGAAATTCAGCTCCGTTATGTTACAATAAATCAAACATTAACGGAGCTTTTTTATTATTTAAATCTGCTCAGACACACTTCGGTGTACTATCTGCAAAACGATTTTTTCTCTCGTTTTGCACTTCAAAAGGAGGTTTTACTATGAAAGCAAGAAGTTTTAAAAAATTCTTTGTGAGTATTGCACTCAGTGCTGTTCTCACGTTATCGTCCGCTTCCTCTGTATTCGCAGCCACAGCACAGCTGGTACCCGCTGAACAATCTGTGGAACTGACTCAAAGTGACGATTCTGATGCCCCTGCCATTGAATCATCCGATGCACAGAATGCCTGCGCTTCTCTTACCGCCCAGCCAGGGATCAGACAGACAGCAGCTTCCGAGAATTCTGTAACTATTCAGTGGAACCCTGTTACCAATGCTTCCAAATATGCTGTCAATATCAGCCCTTTAAGTTCCTCTTCCTATCGTTTTCTCGGCTATATTGGCAATACCCACAACAAAGCTAAGATCAATAAGCTAAAAGCAGGAACTGCTTACGTTATTAAAATCACAGCGCTGAATTCATCCGGCATTGCGATTTCTTCCCGTACTGTGGGATGTACCACGCTTTATTCAAAGATAAAGATTAAATCTTCCTATGCATCAACCGGCAGATATACCTTCAATATGCAGACTGTAAACCCTTCAAACTCCATTACAGGTTATAAGGTTGTATACCAGAGTTCTGCAGCCCACAAACTTATAACTAAATATTTTAATACCAGATATTCCTTTACCATTCCAATATCCGGCAATACATTTTATCAGGTGAAGATTTACCCTTACCTGGTTCTGGGAAATAAACGGTATGTAAGTTCAACCTCTACGGACAGATATATTTCCAATGTCATCACTCTTCAGAAAGCAGGCAACACAAACAGCTCCATGAGCGTAAAATGGAACAGAACTGCCGGTGCAGACAATTACAGTATTTACATAAAATATCCGGGAAGCAGTTCTTTCAAAAAAGTAAAAACAACAACTTCCAATTTCTTTACACTCACCGGAATGAAAAAGAATACCAAGTACGGCATTAAGGTAATTGCCAATAAAAAAGTGAAAAACAAAGTATGGCATTCTGATTCCAAAGCCTATAATATGTCCTTAGTCTGACCATAGTTATCCATAGCAATTGCATAAATCCGGCTACGTTATCAATGACGTAGCCAAAATTTTATATTGACTTTCCCATATCTAAGTGATACACTGATTGTAATTGAGACAAGGGGTGCTTGTGTAAACGGGCTGAGAGTAAGCTGTATCGCTTTAACCCATTACCTGATTTGGATAATGCCAACGTAGGGAAAGTTATAGTTCTTCCACACTGCAATATGCTTGTTGGCGTATTGCAGTTTTCCTTTTACTCTGAACGGACATATCATATTATCTCCCCCCTGTTTTAATTGCGGATAAATAGTCAGGCAAATGATTTCATACGCCTGAAAGGCAATAAAATATTGCCACGACAGACCGGGGGCACCACTCTCTGTCACACCAGTAGTTTACTTAAAAACTTACGAATATGCGCAGGTGCAAGTCCCTGCTGTATGCAGGAGGCGCAGTTCATTTAATATTGCTGTTTATCTATTACTATGTGCAGCAATTAAGAGCCCACAGTGCAGGGCAAGGAGGAAAAAATGACACAGTATACAACGCAGATGGACGCGGCACGTCAGGGAATCATCACACCACAGATGGAAATCGTAGCAGAAAAAGAACACTTTGACGTGGAAGAATTAAGAGAACTGATTGCAAAAGGACAGGTAATTATTCCCTGCAACAAAAATCACAAGAGCATCAGTCCGAGCGGTGTCGGTGCAAAGCTGACCACCAAGATCAATGTAAATTTAGGTGTTTCCAGAGACTGGAAAGACGTTGATATGGAATATGAAAAGGTACATTCAGCAGTAGAAATGGGTGCAGAAGCCATCATGGATCTCAGCTCCTACGGAGATACCAGAAGCTTCCGCCGCAAACTTACATCCGAATGTCCGGCAATGATCGGTACTGTTCCGATCTACGACGCAGTAGTATATTATCACAAAGCACTTGGCAAGATTACTTCTGAAGAGTGGATTGATATCGTACGTATGCATGCAGAAGACGGCGTGGATTTTATGACTATCCACTGCGGTATGAATCGTGCAACCGCAGCACGTTTCAAACAGAATAAACGTCTCATGAACATTGTTTCCAGAGGTGGTTCTATTATGTTCGCATGGATGGAAATGACAGGAAAAGAGAACCCGTTCTATGAACATTTTGATGAAATTCTTGATATCTGCAGAGAGTATGATATCACTTTAAGTCTGGGAGATGCATGTCGTCCCGGATGTATTGCAGATGCAACTGATACTGCACAGATTGAAGAGCTGATCACTCTCGGTGAGCTTACCAAACGTGCATGGGAAAAGGATGTTCAGGTTATGATCGAGGGACCTGGCCACATGCCGCTGAACCAGATCGCAGCTAATATGGAGATCCAGAAAACTCTTTGCCATGGCGCTCCTTTCTATGTACTTGGACCGCTTGTAACAGATGTTGCTCCCGGATATGACCACATTACTTCCGCAATCGGCGGTGCGATTGCTGCTTATTCAGGTGCTGCTTTCCTCTGCTATGTAACACCTGCAGAACATCTTCGTCTGCCAAATGCAGCTGATGTAAAAGAGGGAATTATTGCTGCCAAAATTGCTGCTCATGCTGCTGATATTGCCAAAGGAGTTCCCGGTGCCGCAGAATGGGATTATAAGATGAGCGAAGCGAGAAAACGTCTTGACTGGGAAGAAATGTTCAAACTCAGCATGGATCCTGAGAAAGCAAGACGCTACCGCGCAGAGGCCAAACCTGAGAAAGAAGACACCTGCAGTATGTGCGGAAACTTCTGTGCCGTAAAGAATACAAACCGTATTCTGGATGGTGAAATTGTTACTATTTTTGATGAATAATGCTTTTATAAAAGCCGTATTTCAACATGTTTGATTGTTGAAATACGGCTTTTTATTTACTATATCTTCATCATATCTGACATAATACATCCACCGGCTGAACCATGTTCCATAATCTCATTTAACTGTCCTGTTCCCGGATGTATCCCTCCTATGGCATATACAGGAATCTTTACTGCTTTACAGACATTCTCCAGAAATTCCAGTCCTCTGGGTGGAAGTCCTTTTTTACAGTCAGTTGTATAAATATGTCCTGCCGTAAGATAATCAGCTCCCAGACTTTCTGCTTTCAATGCATCTTCTACGGAGTGGACCGAACTTCCGATCTGCCGGAAACCTCCAAGCTTTCCCTCATATTTTTCCAACAGAAATATTGGCAGATGAATGTATGGATGATGCAGTTTTTCTGCTACGTTTACATAGGTATGTAATATGCAGGGAACCTGATATCTCTTACAGATTTCCAGTATCTGCTCTGCCAGACGAGAATATTCTTCCTCCGGCAGATCCTTTTCCCTCAGAATAACCGCCTTCGGATGAAGGCTGCATACACGCTCGATCTGTTCTGCAAAGGGACGCTGACACAGGGAGCGGTTGGTCACTGCCATTACATTTTCATAAGGATTTTTCTGCATTTTAGAGGTACACATAATCATTCATAACCGGCTGAAGATCATGATCCAAAAGTGCCTTATAGACTTCATCTACAGACCTTCCGTCTGAAATCTCAAACTGGTCATCTCCTTTATCTTCGATATCCTCCACATGACTTCCGATTCCTGTGCTGACTCCTGCTGAAATCTTTGTCGCAGCAATTCCAACCAGGTTATCGCGTACACGCTCACACTCTCTGGTAGATACCGTAATGCTTGCAAATGGCATGAACAGACGATAGGCGCAGACCACCTGAAGCAGCTGTGGTTCATGTACATCCATAGGATTAATACGGTCATTGTTGATGATCGGCCGAAGTCTCGGACAGGAAAATGCAATCTCTGCATGAGGATATTTTCTCTGCAAAAGATATGCATGATATCCGGTGGCAAAAGCATCCTTACGGAAATCATCCAGTCCCAGAAGTGCAGCAAATCCTACCCCTCGCATACCACCCTTTAAAGCACGTTCCTGTGCGTTCAGACGATAAGGAAATATACGCTTGTGCCCTGCAAGATGCAGAGTTTCATACTTATCTGAATTATAAGTCTCCTGGAATACCGTTACATAATCAGCTCCGCATTCATGGAGATGTGCATACTCATCTGAATTCATAGGATAAACTTCAAGTCCGATTACTTTGAAATATTTCCGGGCAATCTTACATGCTTCTCCGATATATTTTACATCAGATTTTGCTCTGCTCTCTCCTGTAAGAATCAGGATTTCCTGCAGTCCTGTCTTTGCGATAGCAGCCATTTCCTTATCAATCTCTTCTGCATTCAGCTTTGCTCTGCGGATCTTATTATGGCAGTTAAATCCGCAGTAAATACAGTAATTCTCACAATAATTTGCAATATAAATAGGGGTAAACATATACACACTGTTCCCAAAATGTTTCCTGGTTTCTTTCTGCGCAGCCTGCGCGATTTCCTCCAGAAGAGGCAACGCAGCCGGAGACAGCAATGCCTGAAAATCCTCTGGTGTACGGTTATCATGAGCAAGTGCCCTGCGTACATCTGCCTCTGTATATTTATCATAATCGTAAGCATTCATGGCAGAAATAACCTGATCCATCACGTCTGATTCTTCCAGTACTTCCATTCCCGGAAGATATTTCATATGATCGATCCTGTTCTTTTTCATATCTTCCAGAATCACTTCATTGACAATACTTTCGTTGAAGTGTTCCCCATGTTCCATATTTTTTTCTGTTGTTTCCATTGATGTTTTCTCCTCTTTATTACCATTTGGCAACTTTCGTTTTCCTATAAATTAATACCTACTCCGCAGTTATAGCAATCCTCTAAAATAATGCATCTTAATCCAGCCCATCAGAGTGTGAAATCCTGCGTCAGATATCTTTGCCGTGCGTCAGCACGCCTGCAGATATCTTCCTTGTCTTTCGCACGCTGCTGAACTGTCTTAAATGCATTATTTACGAGGATTGCTATAATCAAAAATCTCATTTTAGAATGATTTTTTATTTATTACTCATGAAGAAAACCAGTCAGTGGAGAGGATGCGCTTGCACCTTTTTCCAGGGTTCTTCCCAGTCCGGCAAGGTATGCACTTCGTCCTGCTTCAATAGCTTTTTTAAATGCTTCAGCCATTATCTGCACATCACCTGCTGTGGCAATCGCAGTATTTGCCATAACTGCAGATGCCCCCATCTCCATGGCTTCACACGCCTGAGAAGGACGTCCGATTCCTGCATCTACAATGATTGGGAGTTCAATTTCGTCAATCAAAATCTGGATAAATTCCTTAGTGCACAAACCTTTATTAGAGCCGATCGGAGAACCCAGCGGCATGATGCAGGCAGCTCCGGCATTTACCAGATCTCTGGCTGCATTCAGATCCGGATACATATAAGGCATTACCACAAATCCTTCTTTTGCAAGAATTTCTGTAGCTTTGACAGTTTCATAGTTATCCGGAAGCAGATATTTTGAATCATGGATCACTTCGATCTTTACGAAATCACCGCATCCGATTTCTCTGGAAAGTCTGGCAATACGAACTGCTTCTTCTGCATTTCTGGCACCTGAAGTATTGGGAAGAAGAGTAACATTTTTCGGAATATAATCCAGAATATTTGCCAGTCCACCTTCATTGGCACGACGCAGAGCCAGAGTGATAATCTGCGCATCTGCCTTTTCAATACATGCTTTCACCAGATCCAGAGAAAATTTTCCGGATCCCAGAATAAAACGGGAAGTAAATTCATGGCCTCCCAGAATCAGTTTGTCTTCATTATTTGTACTCATAATTTAAGTCCTTCTTTCGTATATTATAATGTGATATCAGGATATTCCTGTTTATCTTCCGCCTCCCATGAAGCTGACTATTTCCAGTATGTCATTTTCATGTAAAACAGTAGTGCTGTACTCGGCTTTTGACAGAATTCTTTCATTTAATTCTACTGCGATCTGGCTGGGCACATAGCTGTTTTCCTCCAGATATTGCCCTATTGTAAGAGTATTCTGCAATTCTTTTGTTTTTCCATTAACAGTAATAAGCATACTTTCTCCTTTCCGGGAAAAGAAGGTCCGGCCTCTACAACATAAAAAAGAGTCCACAAAAGAATACACCCGCGGTGGTGCACCCCTTCATGAACTCTGTTCACTCTCATCTTTCCCAATATTCATCTGTTATAATGTAAATTTCCCTGTAAGCCCCGGTTTTCTCTCGCTTATTACAGATTGATTACCGGACAGCTGAATTTCTTCAAATGCGTGAGATAAATAAAGGAGATGCCAAGCATCTCCCTTTAAAATCATATCTTATAGGTTCCTACGTTGGCATTATCCAAATCAGGTATATGGGTCGAAGTTGATGACTTCCTCTCAGCCTGCACTCACAAGCTCCCCTTTCTTTACATGGGTAAAGTATAATCTTTTATCCCATGTGTGTCAAGACCATATTTCTACATCCTCAGTTTCTTATGAAACTCCCGCATCGTATCCTTCTTGCAGAAGATAAACAGTGCAGCCAATGTCAGAAAACTGATTCCGGCACAGATTACTGAGGGTACGGCAAACTGCACGATTCCAGTCCAAACCAATATCATTGGAATCAGTCCTGCAATTCCGGCCTGTACAAGATAAAACAGATATTCTTCCCTTTCCAGACGGTTTATTTTTGCGATCACAGGAACAGAAAACTGCACTGCCAATATCCCGAAAGGAATCACAAAATCCACAGACCAGCCCTTCCATCCGGTAAACCGGTCCCATAGGATTGCGATTACTGATATGAGCAAAAGCTGCCACATTTCATTCTTCAGAATATTCCTGCGTTTATAATATGCTACCATAACAACCAGCCATGCACAGGCACATCCTGCTCCTGCAAACCAGAACCAGTTCAGTACACCTGCCATCATAAAATTGATCATTCCGCAGATTACCGCAATTGCCAGACACAGGAAGCTGAAAGTCTGGATAACCTTCTGATTTTCTTTTTTTTCAAGCCTGTGCTTTTCTCCATATCCCGGAAATTCATTCTTTAATTCTCTGTGGGAAACATTCTCCTCGCCAAGCATCCGCTGGAAATTCCTCTGGATACTGTCATCCGGTATCTTGGAAGTAAATCCCAGTACCATCTCATCCCCATAAGAACAGGAACACATCTGCAAAGAATTGGTACTTGCAAAAATCCCAAAATGCTGAATATATTCTTTGTACTCCTCTGGCAAACGAATAATGCCGATATTAGAATAAACTGCCGTAATGCTCCTGCTTCCCAGATTGGCTCCGATCATAAGAAAATATTTCTTGATTTCCAACGGAACAGCACGTACAAAAGGATTCTTCTCAATGCGCACATATCCGCTCATATGCATGGCAATCTTTTCTTTTACCAGTTCTTCTTCGAACTGTTTCTTTACAGACAAAAGTACATCTTCAAAAGTTGTTTCATCAGAAAATATATATCCCACCTCAATCCACCCAAAGAAATTTGTCATAGACTGAGACGGAAAATAATTTCTCAGATTCACCGGAATCATCAATGCTACCGGTCGTTTCTGCTGATTCTTTGGAATCTCTTCCCGAATAGAACACAGCATCATTGCTGTCAGTAAAACAGTGATGGAAACTCCACAGGAGCGGGCTTTCCGGTGGATATCTTTTACAGAAAGAGCAACCTCCGTAATATGCATATCTGAGTGAACCAGCTTCTCCCCTTTCAGTTTAACAGCGGCTTTTTTCTTCTCTTTATCTTTCGGTATATCTGAAGAATAATACTGAGAAAAGCTGTCCTCTTCTTTATCTCCATGTGTAATTTCCTCTGCATGCTCAATCTGCGGAAGATCTGCCTGTGGATGTGCCAGGATCAGATAATCCTGAACCAGTTCCTGCAGGAAATGCATGGCTCCAGTGCCATCTGTCAATGCATGAAACACCTCAAAATTAATCCTGTTTTTGTCATAACTCACCTGAAATAAAAGGGATTTCTTATCCGGAATATATAAACGGCTGCATGGTGGTTCCGTCTCCAGCTTTACCACTGCTCTGATATCTCTGTGCTCCAGATAAAACCAGAACAGCCCTTTTCTCAGAACCGCCTGGAACAATGGATATTTCTCCATTGTCTGATCCAGTGCTGCCTGAAGGATTTCCCCGTTAACTTCTTCCTTTAACTGACAATAGAAACGAAACACTCTGGTGTCATTCTTTCCTGTTACCAGCGGAAATGCCAACGCTGCATTATCCAGTTTTCTCCATTTTGAGTATCCTGTATCCATAATTTTCCTGCTTTCTTTTTGGTTCCTGATTACCTCTTTGTCCTGTAGCAATCTTCTCGGGGATTACTGTAGAATTTTCTCATAACTCTTATTCAGAAACCGGTTAATATATTTAAAACTCTCCTGTACATGCAGAAATTTGATTCCCAATGCAAAAAATCCATGAAATGCTCCGTAAATCCTGTGTACTTCCACATGATTTCCTGCAGCATGAAGTTTTCTGCCATATACTTCTCCCTCATCGCGCAAAGGATCATATTCTGCTGTGAGAATTAATGTTTCAGGCAAATTTCTCAGATCCTTCTCCAGTATCGGTGCAAAATACGGATTCTGCCTGTCCTCTGCTGAACTCTGATAAAGCTTCAGATAATCTTCCATTTTTACTGATGTAAGAAGATAGTCACTGCCGTTCTCCTGCACGGATCTGTAAGGAGATTCCTCTGTATAACAGTTTCCAAGTGCAGGATAGATCAGTATCTGACGGCGTGGTGTAAACTCTCCTTTGTCTCTTGCCATCAGACATACTGCTGCTGTCAGATTTCCTCCTGCACTGTCCCCGATGATCGTAATCCTCTCCGGATCAGTATTTAAGATCAGCTGATTAGTATAAAGCGCTTTCGCTGCTGCATAACAATCCTCCAGCGGAACCGGAAACTTATGCTCCGGCGCCAGTCTGTATTCTACGGAAACTACAATATGTGCAGTTGCCTGCGCCATTCTGGCACATACACGGTCGTAATTCTCCACACTCTCAGTTACCCATCCGCCACCATGGAAAAACAGGAGAACCGGAAATGTATTTCCCTCTACGATCCCCGCCTGCATTGCCTCTTCTGTCGGAAAATACAGTCTGACCGGGACCTCATGTTCTCCATTATAAACTCTGGCATCCAGCTTTTTTACAAAAATCCGCATGGCATCCAGTTGCTTCAGATCTGCCATTCTTCTGGAAGATTCCAGCTCAATATTTCCATATGACAGCGCATGCAGAATTGCTTTCATTGTCTTTGATATCAATATTCTATATTTCCTTTCAGTTCCATCATTCTATCCGCATCCACCGCTTATTGCTTTTCGCAATCTCCGCAGATGTCCTGCTTAATCCAGTATATTGTTTTCGAAATACTGCTTAATTAATCGTGACGCTCATCCGTATTACTGTACATTTCACAGAATCTTGCGGCAAATGCCGGTGGTTCATCATGCACATATAAATGGGAAACATCACCAAATGCACTGATACGAAAACTTGCAATTCCTTCTCTTCGTTCTTCTGTATTGACAGTTGTCACTGAACTTGGTGCTGCGCAGAATCCATGCCACAGTACCATTGGAGAAGCACCGATCAGATGCGCAAGAAGCACACATTCCAGACCAAAATGGCAGAAGAATACCAGGGTATCTTCATTTGGTTTCTCCACTCTGTAATAATGTCCTTCACGTACATAACCATGTTCAGCAAGAAGCTTATCAAACTCTCCTGTTACATGATCATAATATCTCTTGACATCAGATTGCTGAAATCTCTCGTTTTCATACCAGTGATCATACTGGTAAAATCTCTCGTCCTGTGTCCAGTCCTGTGGAAGCCAGTCCCATAATCTCTTCTGCCTGTCAGTAACATCCGGGCGATCGATCAGAACATCAAATTCCCGTAACCAGTCACACTCAACTGCTGTACGGTTCATTTTCTTCAACGTAAAAGAGGCAGTATCCTTTGCCCTTCCAAGAGGCGATACATAGAAATCCTTTACATCAAGTTTTGACAGCCTTTCTGACAGATATTCTGCTTCTTTCCAGCCTTTTTCTGTAAGAGAATCAATGGAATAGTCCGGATCTCCATGTCGCACGATCAATAATCTCATTCGTATTGTTCCTTTCTTTTGTCTCAGTTCTTCTGTATCAGATCAGACCGTATCCAAATGGTCTGCCTGCTGTGACTGAGGGAATTATCTTCTCATAAATATTTCCTGATGTGAATAGGTAATGCATATCATATGATGTTTTTATTCTAACATCAGGTTTCTATTTCTGCATCAAATTTTTTTTGATTTTAAATTTGTTATAAATTTTATTTGTTATTATATTATGAAATTTTTTTTCATTTTATAATGATTTTATATCCCATGTATGCTATACTGATTTTATCACAATCCTCTAAAACAATGCATCTTAATTCAGCCCATCAGAGTATGAAATCCTGCGTCAGGTGTCTTCGCTGTACGTCGGCATATCTTGCAGATATCTTCCCTGTCCTTCATAATCCGACAAGTTGTAATAATTGCATTATTTTATGGAATTCTATAAAAAGAAAGGAGCCACTTATGAAAATTTTAGTCTTCGACATTGGCGGTACCGCGATCAAATACGGAATCTGCAAGAACGGACATCTCGAAGAAACCAAAGAATACCCAACCGAGGCCTTCAGGGGCGGTACTCACATTTTGAATACTATCTGCCGTCTTTCTGAACAGTATCTCCCTTTTGATGCCATCGGTATCAGTACTGCCGGACAGGTCAATCCTGATGAAGGTTCTATTATTTATGCCAACAGCAACATCCCTGATTACACAGGCACACAATTTAAAAAAATTCTCCAAAAACTCTTTCATGTTCCTGTTGCAGTAGAAAACGATGTTAACAGCGCAGCTCTCGGAGAAGCTGTTTTCGGTGCAGGAAAAGGAAAAAATTCTTTTCTCTGCCTTACGTACGGGACTGGTGTCGGTGGTGCCATTATTGAAAACAAACAGGTTTACCACGGTTCTTCTTTCTCGGCCGGAGAATTTGGTGCCATCATTACCCATGCAGAAGAAAAACTTTCCGGTACAGACCCATTTGACGGATGCTACGAACGATATGCATCCGCTACCGCACTGGTAAAAATGGTTTCCACTGTAGATTCATCTCTCACTAATGGTCGACAGATTTTTGCAAGCCTGAAACGCCCGGAAATTAACGAGGTTATTAATAAATGGATTGATGAAATCGTACTTGGTCTTGCCACTTTAATCCATATTTTCAATCCTTCATGCATTGTTCTGGGTGGAGGTATCATGGTTCAGCCTTACATTCTGGAACGAATCCACACTCGTATTCCACAAATGGTGATGTCCAGCTTTACACATGTACAGATTTCCAACGCAAAACTCGGAAACTCTGCCGGGCTTATGGGAGCCTATTACCTTGCTTCGCAGAAACTTTGATTTTCCGAACATGAAAAGAGCCTCCAAAGCAGAGATTTTATATTTATGGCAATCCTGTTTAATAATACATTTAAGACAGTCCAGCAGGGTGCAAAAGACCAGAAATGTCTGCCACAGTATTTCACCGCTCTGCCGAACTGTCCTGATTGTATTATTTTGTGGAATTGTTATAATCGCTCTACTTTGGAGGTTTCATATCATCCTTATCTGACCATTTCCGGAACAGAAACCATTTTATAGTAATTTATGGAATTGCTATAAATAAAATATCCGGCAGAAAATCTGCCGGACTGCATACTGCTCTGTAACTTTATTATGTATTTACTGTAATTCTGAAATTGCATCACGTATCATTTTGGCTGCCTCTTCTACAATTGGTATATCTTCGGGAATTAAACCCGGAAGAGGTTTACGTACATTTCCAATATCTATGTTTTCATTGATTCGCAGAATTTCCTTCATTACTGCATAAAGATTACCGTGTGCTTCACACATTTTATAAATAATTGCGTCCGCTTTGTTCTGAATTTCCAGAGCTTCTTTCATTTTTCCTTCTTCTAAAAACTCATTCATCTTAAGAAACAATTCTGGCATGACAGCATAAGTTCCTCCGATTCCTCCATCAGCTCCTATTGCCCGTCCACTAATAAACTGTTCATCTGGTCCATTAAATACAATATGATCTTTTCCCGCTTCGGTTTTAAACATCTGAATGTCTTGAGTTGCCATTGAAGAGTTTTTTACCCCAAGAACCTTTGGATTTTTTAACATATTTTTATATAATGACATAGTAAGTGTAGTACCAGATAACTGCGGAATATTGTAAATAATAAATGGTGTATTTGGTGCTGCAGCTGAAATATCATTCCAATATTCTGCAATTGCATACTCCGGAAGATGAAAATAAATCGGTGGAATAGCCGCAATTGCATCAACTCCCTGGCTTTCCGCATGTGCTGCCAGTTCACAGCTGTCCTTCGTATTATTGCATGCAACATGCGCAATAATTGTTAGTTTTCCTTTTACTGCTTTCATTACATTTTCCAGAATTTTCTTACGGTCTTCTACACTCTGGTAAATACATTCTCCCGAAGATCCGCCCACGTACAGCCCTTTTACTCCCTTCTCCATCAAATGTTTTGCCAGAAGCTGTGTACGTTCTGCACTGATTTCTCCATTGTCATCATAGCATGCATAAAAAGCAGGAAATACTCCTTTAAATTTTTCTGTATTCATTTTGATTTCTCCTCTTTTTTATTTAAACCAGAAATTCTTTGTTTCTGACACTTTTGGGAAGCTTTCCTTCCAGAAATTCTTTTATATTATCCGCAATAATTACCTGAGACCTATATTCACTTTCCAGCGAAGCTGCTCCCATATGAGATGTAATATACACATTATCCATATGCATTAATGGCTGATCTGCCTTAGGTGGCTCTTCTGTCAAAACATCAAGTCCCGCACCGGCCAGCTTTCCTGTTTTCAGTGCTTCGATCAAATCCGCCTCATCTATTACACCTCCTCTGCAAGTATTCACAAGATACGCATGCGGCTTCATACGCTCAAATAGTGACTTATTGATTATTCTTGCAGTTGACGGCATAAACGGCATATGAAGACTCACTATATCACTCCGTTCAAAGAGTTCCTCAAGTGTATCAACAAATGTAATATTTTGACCTGGTACTGCTTCTTTTACAAATGGATCATACGCCAGAAGCTTAACTGAAAATCCAGATATCATACGGGCCAGATTCTTAGCAACTCTTCCATAACCTGCGAGTCCAACTATTTTTCCATCCAATTCATTTCCAGTAATAGTTGAGGGCCAAATTCCTTCTCTACATCCTTCAACGCAATTGGTAAAACGTCTTCCCAGATTCAAAATGTGCATCATAGCAACTTCTGCTACTGCCGGTGCATTAGCTCCCGGAATATTTGCCACAGGAATTCCGTTTTTTCCTGCCGCTTTCAAATCCACGGAATCTACTCCAGTACCATATTTCTGAATAAACTTTACTTTTCCCTTTACAGCACCAAGAGTAGTTTCATTCCAGGGCTCCATAGTAGCAATTACAATATCAACATCTTTTACTTTTTTTATCAGCAATTCCGGGTTATTATCCGGAATTGCCTCTGCTTCAAAATCGCATCCAATTTCGTCGAATTTTTTATATAAATAACTTACATCAACTTTCTGTGGATCGAGATTCAACCAAACTTTTGTCTTCATATTATTCACCTACCTGATCCTGAAAATCTTCAATTGCTGAAGTCATACTCTTTAATGCTCCTGCTGAATCTGCAGTACCTGTTGCTACCTGATTAACAGCTTTCACAAATGGATATGTAAAATAATGTTTCGCTGCAACTGTACGTCCTTTCAATGTTTTTACCGGATATCCATAATAACCGGAAGCATTTTCTACATATTTTAAGGCCTGTGCATTTACTTCATTATCTTTCCAGGTTGTATTTTCCTTTGCATCCTCAAATACAGGTGCAAATACAGGCGCAATCTCCTCCATATAAGAATCGTACCAGTCTTTGTCAAGAAGGTAAGAAATCACATCAGAAGCCAAATCTGTATCTTTACAGGTATTCATGACTGCAAATCCACGGTTAAAATTCATATATACACTATTGTCGCTTCCTGCCGGAGGAGCAAGAACAACTGTATTATCCAGTAAATCTTTATATTGTTCATCAGATACCAGTGCATTGTATAATGTAGGCGCGTTAAAGCAAAATGCAGTGCGTCCTGCCAGATAAGATCCATTATTTCCACCTGCATCCCATGTCGTTGCATCCTGTGGAATTACTTTATCATCATAAAGTTCTGCATATTTATCAAACACAGCCGTTACTTTATCGTCTGCTGCTACATTTCCGTCTTCATCAAACAGATATCCTCCTTCATTCCACATGTACTGTCTGATTGTGTTCTCATCGTCATCATCGTTTTCTCCGCATCCAATTGCAAGTCCATAAAAATCATTATCCGGATCACTGACCTTTTCCGCATCCTTAAATACCTCATCCCAGGTCGTTGGCATTTCAGTAATTCCTGCTTCTTCCAGTTTATCCTTTCTGACGAACATCAATGTGGAAGAGCTGTAAAATGGTACATAATAATATTTATCATCAATTTTTGTTCCTTCATAACTGGCTTGCAGATATGGACGTTCTTCATCAATCTGATCAACAAGATCTGTCACATCATTACATGGAATATTCGGATAATAATTCAGAACTTTTGTAGTATCTGCAGAAATAATATCCGGAACGCTCTGACCTGCTTCAATTGCAGCATTAAGTTTTGTTACAAAATCTGTTGCAGCCACCATCTCACAATTTACAGTTACATTTTTCTCTTTTCCGTATTCTTTCAGCCTTTCTTCCATTTTTGTATTTGCATCATCGCTGAAAATTTTCTCTACCCATACTGTAATAGTTTTTTTATTCCCGGAATCTGCTGAAGCAGCCTGTGTATCCCCAGATGAGGTTTCTTCTACTTTGGAAGTATCAGTGGATTTTTCTGTTTCTCCGGAACTGCTGCCTCCGCATGCTGTAAATGAAAGTGCCAATGTACCTGCCATTACCATTGATAATAATTTTTTTCTCATGTAGTAGTTCCTCCTTTTATTTATCTTTTTTCGTTTTTTATCAACCTTTTACACCACCGTCAGTCGCTCCGCCAACCAGACCGCTGGATGCCAGCATATATATTACAATAATCGGAATACCTGCAAGAACACCGCCTGCCATAAGCTGGTTCCATGGTGGCATATCACCATAAATTAAACCTGAAATAACCAGCGGGAATGTCTGTACCTGACTTGATGTCAGGTTTACCAGAGCATACATGTATTCTCCCCAACACATTGCAAAAGTAAAAATCGTAGTAGATATAATTCCCGGTAATGCCAATGGAAATACAATCTTATACATCGTTCCTATTCTGGAACAGCCATCTACCTTGGCCGCTTCTTCCAGTTCTTTTGGAACCGCTGCAATATGTGGAATCAGAATCCAGGCTACATAAGGTAAAGTAAACGTTGGATAAATTACAATTAATCCCCAGATTGTATTTGTAAGATGCATTTTCGATACCAGCATATATAACGGAATATATAAAACTGTAGTTGGCAGCAAATACATGAATAGCACGGACTTTGAAAAAATTCGTCTTCCCTTAAATTTCAACCTTGATAATGTATACGCAACAGGGTATGCTATTAAAATTGAAAATACAGAAACAGATACCGCAATAATCAAACTGTTTTTCATACTGGACAGAAAATTAATATTATTTATTAAATAAGAATAGGCAGCCCCTGTAGGATGATGTGGTATAAGAGTCGGCACTTTTGCATAAATTTCAGAATCACTTTTAAAAGATGTATTAATCATCCAGTATATTGGAAACAGTGCTACAATCAGGCATATTATCAAATATACTCTTCCAAGTAATGCTGTTCTTTTTTTTGCTTTCATATAATTCTCCTTTCATTTTCCTGTACACATTCAGCTGCCTGATCATTCACCTTCCGGAAGCATACGACGTGTAAGGATACTAATAAGAATCATAAGAACAGGCATTGCCAGTACTGCAACCGCAATACCACGTCCAAGCATCATACTTCTCATGGCTGTCTTGTAACTGTATACGTTCATAACCTCTGTCGTTCCGTTTGGTCCACCTCCGGTCAGTAACCATACAGTTTCAAATTCATTAATCGTCCAGATTGTACTCATAAGCGCTGATAAGATCGTTACATCTTTTACTTCTGGCAATGTAATGTGCCTGAATTTCTGCCATAAACCTGCTCCGTCAATTTCAGCAGCTTCATAATAATCTTTGGGAATTGTCTGCAGCTTTGCCAGAATCGATACCCCAAAGAATGGTGTTCCTCGCCATACGTTAGCTACAATAATTGTAGTCATCGCTAATCCGGCAGATCCAAACCATATAATATCTGTATTTGTAATATGTAAGGATTTTAAAATATAATTGGCAATTCCACCTGTTGAATTAAATATCCATCGCCAGTTATATACGACAACAATATTGGGCAGTGTCCACGGAATCATCAGTAATGCTCTTGCTATATTCCTACCCTTAAATTTCTGATTTAATGATAATGCCATCAACATTCCCAATACTGTTTTTACCAGAATGGAAACAGCTGTAAAAAACACTGTATTTAAGATAGATCTTCTGTATTCGGCATCTCCTAAAAGTCTGATATAATTTTTAAATCCAACAAACGATGCCGGATTTCCAATGGTCTTATTTGTAAAACTCATATATAACCCCCAAACCATTGGAAACGCCAGAAAACATGCCAGATAAATAATCATAGGAGCATTTACAAGATAGGCAAATCTGTTTTCACCATTCTCTCGATTTCTATTCAAAATAGTATTCTTCCTTTCCTCAGTATTTTTTTATATGTAACATCTATTTTTTTCTTTTAATCTTCATTTTTCTTCCTCCCTTTATTTCGCTAATATCTTGTTATGTTTCTTATTTATTCATTTATTATGTAAAATATAATATCATTAGATAGAATTATTTTCAATATTATTTATTAATGAAAATAATTTTTATTTTAGTTAAATTTGCACAATATATTTAGTATTTTTATAAAGTAATTATGCTCTTTATTTCAAACATAATAAAATTATTTTCATTTATACATGTTATGAAAATATCTTCTTGCACACAATTAAATCTTGTCTTATAATATTTTTCAATACAGGAATTGCCAGTTTCATCCATATTTACAAAACACCAGAGCAATTCATGACATTATTTTTACACTTTGATGGAGGTTTTAGCATGGCAGACAGTATTCTTGATTCCATTACCGAACAATATCATTCTCTTACCAAATCCGGAAAAAAACTGGCAGATTATGTATTTTCTCATACCACAGAAACTCAATATCTTTCTATTACTTCCTTAGCAGAAAACTGCAAGGTATCCGAAGCTACCATAACCCGTTTTTGCCGCGGATTAGGCCTTTCCGGATATAATGCTTTTAAACTGGCTTTAGCCCAGGCAGACCGTACCACCGATCTTGGTGATTCCAGTAATTCCGCTGAACCCGTATCTTCTGAAGATTCTATTTCTACTATATGTGCGAAAGTGCACGCAGCCAATCTTCTTTCTTTAAATGAAAGTTATGCGCTTTATGATGAAGAAGAAATGTCTAAGGCAATATCAATCCTTTCGTCTTCTCGCCGTATATATTGTTTCGGTCAGGGAGGAAGTATGATCATGGCAATGGAAGCATGGGCTCGTTTTTCTACAGCTTCTCCTAATTTTGTACATATCTGTGATTCCCACATGCAGGCCAGTGCAATTGCAATGGCTGATTCAAAAGATGCCATCCTTTTCTTCTCTTATTCAGGTTCTACCAGAGATATGTGTGATACCTTACAGATAGCTTCCAGTCGCCACGTTCCTGTCATTCTTATTACACATTTTCCAAAATCTGCCGGAGCTGAATTTGCTTCAGTAGTATTACAGTGCGGTTATAATGAAAGTCCTCTACAGTCCGGTTCAGTTGCAGCCAAAGTCGGGCAACTGTTTTTGATAGACTGCCTATTTTATGGATACTGCAGTCAAAAACCTGATACCTGTTCCGCAGCCCGTTCTGCAACAGCTCATGCAATTGCAAATAAATTGCTATAATGTGTTCGAAGAAATTTTATGTTATCAAAATGTTGCAGGTTAACTCTTTGTGACACGAAATAAGGGGATGTAACAGATAACTTTATAGTTTAACTGTTATATCCCCTTTGGAATTGCTATAGTATTAATTTTGATATACTTTTTATTTGCTGTTTTCAATTGCCTTCTGGAATCTCTGTGCGATTTCCAGCGGACGTGTGATTGCTCCGCCTACCACGATTGCCCATACACCTGTCTGTAATGCCTTTACGGCCTGATCCGGATAATGGATCTTGCCTTCTCCGATAACCGGAATATCTGTATCTTTTGCAAGTCTCTCCATCAGTCCATAATCCGGTTCATCCTTTTTTGATGTATAATCAGTATAACCGCTCATGGTTGTTCCAACAATATCCACACCACATTTCCATGCGTTGATACCTTCTTCATAATTGGAAATATCTGCCATCAGGATAATATCCGGGTATTTCTCTTTGATCTGTGCGATAAACTCATTGACAGTTATGCCATCACCACGCTTGCGGAGTGTACAATCCAGAGCTACAACATCAGATCCTGCTGCTACCAGATCGTCTACTTCTTTCATGGTAGGTGTGATATATCCTTCATACCCGGGATACTGGATCTTCACCAGCCCGATCACCGGAAGACCTGTTTCTTCTTTGATCGCTATGACATCGCGGATACTGCTTGTACGGATTGCAGGTGTGCCTGCCTGTTTTGCAGCGCGTGCCATCAGATACATAATGGATTTCTCTTCTACATATAATGGTTCACCTTCTACCGCCTGACAGGAAATGATCATTTTTCCATGAATCGCATCTAAAATCTCTTTTTTAGTCATCATTTCTCTCCTTGATACAGAACTGCATTCCGGCAAAATGTCCATACTCTTATCTGTGCACATTCTGTCGGAAAGCTTTTCTTTTACACTACAGTACCTTAACAATATTCAACTCTTCGTCTGTCAGCACAATATCTGCCCGTTTTCCGGGAGCAAGGGAACCCACCTCATCATAAATCCCAATACTTCTCGCCGGATTTGCTGTTGCTGCCAGAATCGCTTCTCTCTCCGGTACACCCATGGAAATAACACACTTCATACAATCAAAAAGGCAGGTTGCAGAACCGGCGATCGTTCCGTCTGCCAGAGTTGCCTTTCTGTCTTTCATGGTCACTTCCTGTCCGCCCAGTTCATACAGTCCGTTCTCCATACCTGTTGCCATCATGGAGTCACTGATAAGGACGACTCTGCTGTCTCCAAATAAACGAAAGGTATTGCGTACAGTTACAGGATGGATGTGGATCCCATCACCGATCATCTCTACCATACAGTCCTGATTATCTGCTGCTGCACCGATCACACCGGGTTCTCTGTGTCCCATAGAGTTCATGGCATTATAAAGATGAGTTACATGAAGTGCTCCCTCTTTCATCGCTTCTGCTGCGCAGCCATAATCTGCTGCTGTATGTCCGATAGAAATAACCACTTCATTATGTAATTCTCTGATAAATTCCTCAGAGCCTTCCATATTCGGTGCAAGAGTTACCAGTTTGATCATTCCGCCCGCAGCTTCGTTACATGCTCTGAAAAATTCAATATCCGGTTTACGGATATAGCCTTCTACATGTGCTCCCTTTTTCACAGGATCAAGGAAAGGCCCTTCCATATTGATACCCACAATACGGGCACAGGTTTCATCCTGTTCTACATCTTTTGCAGTCTGGAAAATCTTAAGCAGCTCCTCTTTCGGAAGTGTCATGGATGTCGGGCAATAGGATGTGATTCCCTGAGATTTTTCATACTGAAGGATTGTTCTTAACCCATCAACATCTGCATCTGAGAAATCATGTCTGACTGCACCATGGCTGTGGATATCTACCAGTCCGGGCAGAACCTTCAGTCCCGATGCATCCAGTTCTGTTTTATCGGTTAATTCATCTGCTGAAGCCACAATTCTGCCGTTCTCTACATACAGATCTGCGACTTTATAACTGCCATCTTCCTGAAAAACTTTTCCGTTCTTTATAATCATCTGATTTTTGCCTCTTTTCTCGCTGAAGTGAATTATTAAGTACTTCCCTGACTTTATCTCTGTCAGGCAATTCTTTCCACTGATACTGTTGTTATCACACAAGAGCCGGTATTATAAAAGTCCTTTTTCTTTAATAAGACTTAACGCATCTTCATCTGCCACTACGGTTACATCCTGATGAAGCTGAAGGATAGATGCAGGTACATTTGGTGTGATCGGTCCATACAGGGATTTGTACAAAGCGTCTGCCTTGGCACTTCCTGTTGCTACAAGAAGGATTTTCTTTGCTGCCATAATGCTCTTGATTCCCATGGTGTATGCCTGTTTCGGAACTTCATCCATGCTTTCAAAGAATCTTGCATTTGCCTTGATGGTGCTCTCTGTAAGGTCTACGCAGTGAGTTTCCTTCTCAAAAGCTTCTCCGGGTTCATTGAAACCAATATGTCCGTTTCCGCCGATTCCCAGAAGCTGGATATCGATTCCGCCTACACTGCGGATGATCTCATTATAATCTGCACATGCTTTGTCGCTGTCTTCTTCCAGTCCGTTTGGTACATAGGTTTTGTTTTTGTCAATGTTTACATGATCGAACAGGTTTGTGTTCATGAAATAACGATAGCTCTGGTCGTTGTCACCGGAAAGTCCTTTATACTCATCCAGGTTTACAGATGTGATCTGTGAGAAATCAAGGTCACCTTTGTTGTACCACTCGATAAGCTGTTTATATAATCCGACCGGTGTAGAGCCTGTTGCCAGTCCAAGAACTGCGTTTGGTTTCATAATAATCTGGGCAGACATGATATTAGCTGCTTTTCTGCTTACATCCTGATAGTCTTTACCTACATAAATGATCATAATTTTCTCCTTTTTTTCATGTCATCTGACATTTCCGATGTGTTATTACTCATTATAATTCCTGTTGATTCTATTTTCAATGAATGTATTGTTTTTAGAATCTTCTTTCATTTTTTGTTATTTTGAGCCATTTTGCAGTTCAGTTTTTAAGGCTTTCCGAAATTACTTTCCTTGTTTATATTTTTCATGAAAATATTTACATTTTCCTTGTGGAACAAATTCTGCAATGTTATAGTAATCTATACAGAAAGGAGTCCATATGTCATTAAACAAACATAAAATTATTCCTTTAATTGAATCTTATTACCATACATTCACTCCACTGGAAAGAACAATCGCTGATTTCTTTATTCATAATACTGAAGAGCAGGATTTTTCTTCCAGAAATATTTCCGGGCTTCTTTATGTATCCGAAGCTTCACTTTCACGTTTCGCCCAGAAATGTGGATTTCACGGATACCGGGAATTTATTTATGAGTATAAGCAGAGCCTGGCACCAGGTCCAGAAGAAAACATTCCGAATTTCGAAGTATCGGAATTCAATACTTATCAGGAACTTCTGAATAAATCTAACGCTCTGCTGGACAAGGCGCAGATTGCAAGAATCACAAATCTGCTGGTTTCCAAACCTCGTGTTTATGTTTACGGAAGAGGCAGTTCCGGTCTCGTAGCTCAGGAAATGAAGCTTCGTTTCATGCGTATCGGGCTGAATATCGAAGCAGTTACAGACAGTCATATTATGAAGGTGAATTCTGTTATTCTGGATGAGAACTGTCTGGTCATCGGTATCAGTGTCAGCGGACAGACGGATGATATTATCTCTTCTCTGAAGGCTGCACATCAGCACGGAGCTTATACACTTCTTATGACCGCAAGACAGGACAAATCCTATCAGGACTTCTGCGATGAGACGCTCATCTTCGCAAGCATGGAACATCTGGAATATGGAAATATCATTTCCCCACAGTTTCCTATTCTGCTGGTTCTGGATGTACTTTATGCTCACTATCTGCAGATTGACAGGAGCAAAAAAGAAGCTCTGCATGAATATACGATACAGACACTTCAGCCATTTCTGATTAAATAGCCAAAAAACTGTATGATAATACTGATTTCTATAAATTATGTTATAAAACTCAATATTTAAAATCAATATTTCATACAGTTTATATATATATTCCTATTCTCCTCAGGTTTCATAAGAAAAAATCGGAGCTCCAGTTTTTTCATCCATTAAATCTTCATCAGCATAGCATGACGATTCAGATAATGCGATCATATAAAATAATAATTTCCATCTGTATGGCGATATACATATGGATCTACTCTCTGTAAAATCCCTCATATCCCTTAGCCTTTTCAATATCCACATATATAAAAAAGGTTGACCAAAATTTCAAATAGGCGGCCACCTTTATCCTCAAAATTAATTACCGATAAAAACGACCACCTATCTTTTTTGTCAACTTCCTACCTGATTATTTCTGTTTTTTTAATCTGATAACATTCCATGATGCTTTGTTAAGAACAGATGTCATGATTCCACCATCTACCTTACTTCTTGATACAGTTATCGGAATTACCGCTTCACCGGAAGCACTATTGCATGCCTTCATATCATTATTTTCAAGTACAATATGTTCAATCAACTGATATCCTTCCATGCTTCGTAAATCTGTAACAAGTTCCATATCTTCATCAATATTTCTGTTTACTGCAAAAACAGTCAGCTCTTCATCAGCCTGATTCCATACCGCAACACTGGAAAGATCTGTTACGTTTTCATGCTCTTTTGTATCATGTACTGGTGTTTCAATCACTGGCTGAAGAACCATACCTCGACCATATCTGGACGCGTGCATAAATGGATAGAAAATTGTCTGTTTCCATGCTTTACCACCGTCTTTTTCTGTCATAATCGGAGCAATTACATTTACAAGCTGAGCCAGGCATGCCATCTTTACACGATCTGCATGTTTCATTAAAGTGATCAGCATAAGACCTACAAGAAGTGCATCTTCAAAGCTATACTGATCTTCCAGCAGTGGAGGTGCAATGTGCCATGGATCTTTTTCCATGAATTCATCATCAGCTTCTCTTGTATGGAACCATACATTCCACTCATCAAAACTAAGATTGATATCCTTTTTACCGCGTTTCTTTGCCCTCACAAAGTCACAGGTCGCAATGACAGAACGGATAAATTTGTCCATATCATCTGATAAGGCAAGGAAGTCTGCTGTATCATTATTTAAATTTCCATAATACTGATGCAAAGAGACATAATCCACATAATCATAATTGTAACCCAATGTAGTTGCTTCCCACTCAGGAAACGTAGGCATATCCAAATTAGAACTTCCACAGGAAACAAGCTCAATAGTAGGGTCAATCAGTTTCATAGCTTTTGCAGTTTCCTGGGAAAGCCGACCATATTCATGCATAGTCTTATGTCCAATCTGCCAGTCGCCATCCATTTCATTTCCAAGACACCATACTTTTACATTATGAGGATCTTTTACACCATGTTTAATACGCAGATCACTATATTTGGTTCCTCCCGGATGGTTACAGTATTCCAGAAGATTGCATGCATCTGCCACACCTCTTGTACCAAGGTTTACTGCCATCATCATATCTGCATCAGCTTTTTTGAGCCATTTTGAAAACTCATTCAGACCGATTTTATTCTGTTCCAGACTTCTCCACGCAAGTTCCAGACGAACCGGGCGTTCCTCGACAGGCCCTACGCTGTCTTCCCAGAAAAAGTTTGATACAAAGTTTCCACCTGGATATCTTACGATTGGCACATTTAATTCCTTTACCATGTTTAATACATCTGTGCGAAAACCATCCTCATCTGATAATGGATTTCCCGGCTGATAAATTCCATCATAAACAGCTCTGCCAAGATGCTCAATAAAGGACCCATAAATTCTCTTATCAACTTCTGAAACTTTAAACGCTCTGTCGATTATCATTCTTGCCTGCTTCATTTCGATTTTCCTCCATATTTAAAAATTTTTAACCTTTTACTCCTCCAGCTGTCATACCTTCAATAAAATATCTCTGGAAACAAACGAATAATGCCAAAATCGGAATAATTGCGAAACATGATCCGGCTATCAGGATGTCATAGTTGTTTCCGTATGGCGAAAGAAGGCTCTGCAGACCAACAGGAAGTGTGATTTTATCAATTGAGTTTGTTACAATCATTGGCCAAAGGAAGTTATTCCAACTCTGCATTCCCTGATAAATCCCCATAGCTGCGAAAGAAGGTTTCATCAGAGGAATCATTATTTTAAAGAAAATACCATACTCTGTACATCCATCTACTCTGGCTGCATCCAGAAAATCCTTCGGGATTCCCATCAGATACTGCCTGAAGAAAAATACCAGCATCGGAACAACCAGATACGGCAGGATAATTCCCCACATATTATTAATCAGATCCATTTTTACAATCAATCTGTAAAGAGGAAGCAAAATTACTTCTGTAGGTATCATCATAACAAGTAAAACGCAAAGGAATAAAATATTCTTTCCTTTAAAATTATACATTGCAAATCCATAACCTACACATGCACTCAGGAACAATGCAAGTGCAACCTGCACAACAGTAATGATCAAACTGTTTTTGTACCATACAAAGTATGAATTTGCACCACTGAATAACATTTTATATTCATTCAAATTTGCATTTGTCCAATCAATAGAAAAATTCAATCCATAACGCATCAGATCAGAACCCGGACGCAGCGACGAAACAGCAAGAAGTGCCAGCGGGAGTAATGTGATAATTGCAACGATCACAAAGAAGATAAATAAACACGTAGAATAGATTTTTGATTTTTTTGTTATTGACATTGTTTATTCCCCCTTTTTACTTCCTATAGTCCCATTTATCCAAAGCTGTACAATATTAACTGCCAGAACGATAAGCAGGAATATTACACCGATAGCACTTGCAATGCCAAGCTGACTCTGCTCAAATCCCATTCGATATAACATACCAACCAATGTGGTAGCCACATTATTCGGCGATTTGTTTCCGTTAAACAACATGTAGCTTTCTGAAAACATTGCCATACCACCAAAAATGGAAATTGTAAGTACATAAATTGTTGTAGGTTTTAGTAACGGAATTGTAATGTAACGAAGCTGTTCCATACTGGTTGCACCATCAATAGATGCAGATTCATACAGATCAGCAGGTATCTGCTGCAGTCCGGACAGATAATACATCATGTTTACACCTGTCCATCTCCACAAACACAGGAAAAATAATGTACACCAGACTGTGCCAGGAGTCCTTAACCATACTATAGGATCTATGCCAAAAAGTCCAACTACCTGGTTCATAAAAGATCCTTCCAATTCACCAAACATCAGTCGGAAAACAACACCCGCAACTACTACCGAAGTCAGTGCCGGAACAAACAGAATACTTCTAAATGTTCCTTTGGCTCTCATGTGTTTACTGTTCAGCATTGCTGCAAGAACCATCGGAATCGGAATCATTAAAAGACAGGTAACGATTGTATAGAAAATACTGTTCTTCAAACTCTTAATGAAAACTGCATTTTTTAAAATCTTATAGTTTTCCAGTCCAACGAATGTGGTATTTGGACCAGCTACTTTCTGAAAACTCATAATCACCATACTCACGATGGAGTATGCGAAGAATACAACAAATGTAATAATAAATGGCATTACGAATACATAGGGTGCCACTTTCTGTGAATATAATAATTTTTTTGCTTTGCTCTGTTTTTTCAATGCAATCCCTCCCTATGTTGATGTATTCAGACAATTTATTTAAAGAAAAGGAAGGCTACAGGTTCTCCTCCTGCAGCCTTCCTTTTAAGCCCTATGTCTGAAAATCAGAACATATATTTAGTAGATAATAGAATCCTGTTCGCTCTGAAGAAGTTCTTTAGCATCCTGATCTACAGAAATTTCAAATGCATTTGAATAAGTTGTAGAAACAAGTGTACTATATGTTGCTGAATAGCTGCCGCTGATGTTTGGAGCTGTGATGTCTGTTCCGTTTTCTTTCAGAATATCAAATGGGTTAGTAGTAAAGTATGCAAGGAACTTATTATCTTTGTTTTCAGTAATAGCCGGGTCGTCCCAAAGCTCTGTACGAATCGGGTCAAATCCAAGTTTTTCCCATTCATATGTACAGCCTTCTTTTGATAATTTTGCAAAAGCAAGGAAATCTTTTGCTAACTGTTCGTTCTCTGTTCCCTTGATAACAGATGTTCCTGTACCACCCTGAAGAACTTCACGTGTATCACCCTCGTTCCATACAGGAATTGGATAAATAGCCATTTTACCATCAAGGTCTGAACAATAGTCTGTAAATCTTCCCATATACCATAATGGCATGATTACGGATGCAACACCACCTCCATTGAGATGTCCATACCATTCTTCTGTGTGGAATCCACCGCCAGGAGCGATTTCGCAAACACCATCGTTAATCATTGAACGAATATAATCAATTACTTCTGCATGTTCATCTGTAACAAGATTTGGATTTCCATCTTCATCTACATACTGAACACCTTTCTCAAGCAACATACACTGTGGAAGGAAAAGATCTGATGTTTCTACAGCACACATCGGAGTCCCTGTTTTTTCCAGTACGGTTTTGCCAGCTTCTACATAATCATCCCATGTAACGATATCTGCAGGATCCACACCGGCTTCGTTCATGATATCCATATTGTAGTAAGCAACTGTAGCTCCCAGATGGAAGTCTACACCATAATAATTATCCTCATTATCACCATACATACTGATACGAGACATAACAACATCATCTTTATACGGTTCTACTGCATCATTAATCGGAAGTAAGTAACCATCCTTCAGGAATGCACCATAATGTCCGATTTCAATGTCTGCCATGTCTGGAGCCCCCTCACCGGACTGGCATGCAATCAGCAATTTACTATGTAAGGATGAGGACTCACCTGTTGTGACAGTTAAGTTAATTGGTCTGTCTGGATTCTGCTCATTCCATACATCAGCCATTGATGTCCAGAATCCTACGTGAAGTTCCTGAAATGTCCAAAAGCTAAGATCTGTTCCACCATCAACAAATGTGTTAGTTCCCTGTGTTGATCCGTCATCTGCTGCTAAAACAGGTGCAGTTGATCCAAGAATCATTGTTGCTGCCAATGTACATGCAAGAAGTCTTTTTTTCATATAGTTACCCTCCTTAAATTATTAGTTTGTACTTTCACGTTGTTTCTTGCTACGTTCTTAGATTAACGTTAATCTAACAAAAAGTCAATAGCAAACTTCATAATTTATGTCATTTTGTGTAAAATATATGTTTTCATATATTATTTTTTATGCATTTTTTATATTCGAATCCATTTTCATATTATTGCAATTTGATTTTCTTGTCATTATAGAATATAATTGAATATACTATCAGAACATAGGTGACATTTTGTAAGTCAGATAAATAATCTGTCTATCTTCTGTACCAAATAAAGATTCTGCAATATATATCAGAGGAGAATTAATATGAACAGCCCAAATAAAAGAATTACTTTAAAAGATATAGCTGACCAGTGCGGTTATTCAGTCAATACTGTTTCTCGCGCACTCAGAAATGATTCTAAACTTTCCGAAGCAACAATAAGCAGAATACATCAGATAGCGGATGACCTCGGTTATATGAAAAACGTAGTTGCATCTTCCCTGCGTTCCGGTCATACAACTCTGATTGCAGTTATTGTTGATGATATCCAAAATCCGCACTATTCCGATATTATTTCACAGATTACTGTTAAATTACGTAAATATGGTTATCATACTCTGATTTTAGGATCCTATATAGAAAAAAACTATGCTGATTATTCCCTGTCTCTTGCACTGTCTTATAATGTCAGTGGGATTGTTTTCTTTCCACGAAAATATAATAAAAATGCCATCAACCTTATCAATCAGAATAATATACCTCTCGTACTGGTTGACCGTGAAATGCCGGAATGTCAGACAAACTTTGTTCGCTGTGATGATTATCAGGGCGGATATATTGCCGGAAAACATTTGCTGGAATTAGGCCACCGTCATTTTCTCTATCTTCCGGGTCCTAAATATAATCTTTCGCAAACTCGTCGATATGCCGGTATCATGGATGCGCTTTCAGAGGCAAATGTACCTGCCTCAAATATTCGAGAAATAGATTATCACACAGTATTTGGATCATCAGCCGAATCAACATCTTCCTATAAACCATATGAAGAGTTATTTTTTCCGGTTAATTACACTGCAGTAATTGGTTTTAATGACCTACAAAGTTATTCTGCTATGGAAATACTACAGAAAAAAGGATATCGTATTCCAGAGGACATATCCCTGATTAGTTTTGACCATCTGCGAAAAACTCACACATATCTACCCCCTTTGACCAGTATTGCTGATAATTCAGAAAAAAGTATTGCTGATACAGCAGTCTCCATACTTCTTGATAAAATCAGGAATCCATCCAGTGAGATTTCCAGTGAAGTTTTACCTGTATCTATTTTCGATGACCATACTACTGGACCAATAAACGAAACCTTTGCTCATTCCTTTGAGTAATTAATCATTGTAATGTTCCTTTTTAAAAACAGGATGCGAAAATCTTCCACATCCTGTTTTTATTATATCTATAAATATCCTCGAAGATAATAATACTATCAGTACTCAGATTACAAAGTATTATTCAGGCTCTGAATTCACATAAAATATCAGTCCATAACATTTTATCCAACGAATATTCACAGTTAAAAACATGTATTTACCTGATTCTTTCAAAATCAAACACATTTATGGAATGTGGTAACAAAACCGCTTCATATACTCCGTCTGTCTCTTCTTCCGGAAATCCTTCAATAAATACATCCTTTTTGTCAATATCATTATAAGAATCCACAGACTTTCCTGCAATCTGATATTTTTGAATTCTATATCTCCCTTTCTGATTTTCGTTCAGACAAATTTTTACTTTCTGTTTTTTTTCCGCCTCTTTATTTACCACAGAAATAGAAATTTTTCCTGTTCTCGAATGCTGTGTAGCCAAAATATCCAATGTATCTGTGGTTATTTGATTACCATTTTTATCAAACACTGTAATTGTATTTTTCTCCCCTTCTTCCCAACCATCCAGAACAATATCTCCCAAACGGTTGACATATAAGTCAAATACATGATAGGTACTTCTTAATACAAGTCCATCTTTATAACTGTAAATACATCCTCTTGTATTTAAGATTGGTGCAAAGTTAGCCATTCCAACAATATCACAATGACGATTCATAGCATTCAAAAAGCAGGCTGTAAAAACGGCATCTGCCATTGTATAAGAAGAATTATCATCATTTTTATCTCTCGGCACAAGATAAGTCTTGGAATCTATTCCCTGTTCAATTGTATGTACATTTGGATGATGCCAACTACGCAAATTCCACTCATCAAAAGCAATTTTTATTTTTCCTTCCAGATGTAATGCCGTAAGCAATCCCTTTACATCAAGAACCGCCCTGTCCACCTGTTCTGTATATGCCATGCACTGATTATAATCTGCAAGTTCATTTTTTTCCGGAAGCATATCCCAATATCCATGTAAAGAAATCCAGTCAAGATATGCCCCACAATGTTTTAAAAGACTCATCGTCCAGTCAATATCTGGAAGTGCTGCCGCTGATAGCTGCACTATCGGCGACACATGTTTTATCATTTTTGCAGCTTCCTTTACAAGTCTCCACCATTCTTCAGAACTTTTTGCACCAATTTCCCAGTTTCCATAATTTTCATTTCCAATACTCCAATATTTTACATTGTATGGCTGTTCCTCGCCATTGGCAATCCGCCACTTTGCATACTTTCCTTCATTCTTCAGATTGCAATATTCAACCCAGTCGCTCATTTCCTCTGCAGTTCCGGTTCCTGCGTTAGTACAAATATAAGGCTCACATCCTATTTTCCTACACATATGAATGTATTCATCTGTTCCAAATGTATTCGGATCCTCCACACGCCATGCTTTATCAAAAAAAGATTGTCTGTTTTCTCCCACTCCATCTTTCCAATGATATGAAGATACAAAACATCCACCCGGCCAGCGCAAAACCGGAACTTTGATTTTCTTCATTGCCTCAATGATATCTTTACGAAAGCCTTCCTCATCGGACAATTTATTTCCAGGATCATAAATCCCATCATAAATTTGTCTGTGAAAATGCTCGATAAAATGCCCATACAACATAGGACTTCTTTTCCCAATTGCTCTTTTTTCATTTACATGATATTTCATACTCCAACTACCTCCTCATCTCTGTCCCCAGAAGCCCTAACTTCCTTCATCCTACCTACACATAACCAAGGCATCAGCTATACTCCTTTGCGGGATCTGCATCCAATGTGTACATGATTTTTTTCGTCTGCTGTTTCTTTTTCGTTTACCTCACCTGTTGTCTCTGTTGTACTGTCAGCATATATACTCTGTAATGCGAGAAGCATCCTTCCTGTCAGTCCCAGGATTATTCCCCATTTTTTCTCATACCAGTTCTCCAAATATTATCCCATCTCAGGTTACGTTAATTTTCGTAAGAAAATACCGGTGCTCCTGTCTTTTCATCCCAGTGGATTTTCATCAGCATGGCATGGCGGTTTGGATTATACAACGGATTTCCTTCTATCTTTTCTTCAATCCTTGCATGATAAACCATGATTGGATTTCCCTCTTCATCTTCAGTGAATGAATTATGTCCAGGACCGTAAACTCCTCTGTCTGCATCCGTGCACAGAACCGGATAACGCTCTTTTGTCCAGGATTTCGGGTCAAGAAGATCAGAATCCTCAGATGCCGACATCATTCCAACACAGTACGCAGCGCCTGTTTCAGATGCTGAATAGGTAAGATAAATTTTACCGTTATGATGGATCACTGCAGGACCTTCATTTACCCAGAACCCAACTCTCTCCCAGTCATAATCCGGTGTTGTAAGCAGTACCTGAACAGTTTTCAGTTTATATGGTGATTCCATTTCACCAATATAAAGATTTGAGATCTGTTTTCCCACGCCTACCTTCTCAGCCCATACATAATAATGTTTTCCTTTGTTTTCAAATACTGTCGCATCCAGAGAAAAAGCTTCAAAAGAAAATTCATCCTCATCTGCACGTCCCATCTTCCCTTTCTCTGTCCAGGTTCCTATAAGAGGGTCCGCATCTGCACATTCCAGCACATAGGGACGGATCGCCCAGACATCATCTTTATCCCCGCCGGCAAAATAGATATACCATTTACCATCCAGATAATGAAGCTCCGGCGCCCAGATATGTTCACTCATGATCCCTTCAGGATGTTTCTTCCAGACTGTGATTTCCTCAGCATCCTTTAACCCTGCCAGAGTTTTACTCCTTCTCAGCACAATTCTGTCATAAGCAGGTACAGATGCCGTAAAATAATAATTTCCATCTGTGTGTCGGTATACATATGGATCTGCCCGCTGTAAGATCCATGGTTCATTATATTTTAGTTCTTCGCTCATTATTGTATCCCCCTTTTGATTCTGCAACCTCACTTTTTATTTTAGTTTTGTATAAAATACTTTTATATATTTAAAAGTTTACCGTATTTTTTAGAAAATATCAACTATATTTTTTTCTTTTCATTGCACATTTTGTTCACATTCGTTATAATTTACCATAAATGCCGTTAGAGTGCGTTTGAAAAATACTTTAAATCTATACTATAAATTCAGAAAGGGAAATCCGTTATGTTATATATTAAAAGTCTGGAGCAGGCGGTCCCTGTCTTCAAAGCTCTTGGTTCTGACATCCGCATACGGCTGATCCAGACTCTCCTTGAGCATCAGGAAATGAATATGAATGAACTGGCTTCCAGTCTGGGGATTACCAACGGTGCCCTAACCAGCCATGTAAAGAAACTCGAAGAATCCGGAATTCTCGCAATTCTTCCAGAGCATTCCGGCCACGGAAACCAGAAGGTCTGTCGCATTAATGTTGACAAGATCCTGGTTGATATTGCCTCTAACAATGACAGCCCGGCTGAGGATAGTTACTCTATTGACATTCCGATCGGCAACTACTTTAATTATTCTGTCTATCCAACCTGTGGGCTGTCTACTACCGATAATCTCATCGGTGAGGTAGATGATCCTCGTTATTTTGCTCATCCGAGCCATGTAGATGCAAAGATTTTATGGTTTGGACGGGGATTTATTGATTACCGCATTCCAAATATGCTGCCTCCGGGACAGAAGATTGACCGGCTGACACTCTCCTTTGAAATCAGTTCAGAAGCTCCCGGAGTCAACAGTGACTGGCCTTCTGATATTTCCTTTTTCCTGAATAATACAAAGGTCGGAACCTGGACAAGCCCCGGAGATTTCGGTGATGTCCACGGTATGTTCACTCCCGACTGGTGGTTCCCGAACTGGAATCAGTATGGTCTTCTGAAGATGCTTGTCATTGACCGTCACGGTACTTTTATCGATGGATTAAAGATCTCTGATGTGAATACACAGCAGCTCACTTTTACCTCTCAGGATGATATGGTATTCCGTTTCCAGGTGGATGAACCATCTCAGAATATTGGCGGTCTGACACTCTTCGGAAAAGATTTCGGAAACTATAATCAGGATATTAATGTGAAAGTGCATTATACTCCAAATGTATAACTTTACAGAATATCTGAAAACAGCAAAAAGCAAGGAACCGATGTGTTTTGCCACATAGTTCCTTGCTTTTATTTTATATTTCATCTGATTTTCCGGTTACTCACCCACTTCCAGTCCTGCTGCAATACGGAAGTTTACCAATGCATGGCTCTTTTCCACTCCCGGAATCTCATCATTTAATATTTTCTCCTGATAAGGAATTACTGTATCCATTACCAGTTCCTGATATCCCCGCCAGAATTTATCCGTTACTTTTACCTTATTTAATATCCCTTCCTTTAAACTGCCTTTCATTTCTGCGCCTCCCATTTTGCCGGCAGATCCGGACATTTTCGCACCTTCTGTACAGCCCGCAGTTCCACAAAGCATCCGCAGAGCCTGCACATCCCACTCATCAAACGTTCACAGGAGCTGCATATGCCAAGCCTTTTCTCATAGGTCTGCTGATCTACTTTCAGTTCTTCATCCATACGCTGAATATAGCGTGACAGATCCTCATAAAAAGCCTCTTCATTCTTCTGTCCGGGCAGACATTTTCTGCACACACGCAGCTTCCCGTTCATACCTTAGTCTCCTTTTTGTTTCCATTATAAATGTTCACAGAAAATACCTTCCTGTTTTGTCAGAAGCGGCATTTTCTGTGAATTTGTAAAGTTTATTAATCTTTCATTTTATCTGTTTAAAAATACTGTAATTATCTTACTTCCAGATGGAGAACACTGCATTTAGGAATTGTAAATTTAATTCCCTCTGCTGTTTTTTCCACTTCGTTAAATTCTTTTACACGAACCTGATCCGGTGTTTCAAAGGTGTTCATTTCGTGCATTTCACCGTGTACAATCTCACCTTTAACTTCATTTACCTGGTAATCTGTAAGGATAGTTCTGATTTCATAATCTTTATCCAGAGACAGGTTTGTCAGTGTGATATGTACAGCTCCGTCTTCTGCTACAGATACGGATTCTGTCAGATTCGGTACCTGCCATTCGTCTTCCACACCAATAGTTTCTGTGATCGAGTAGGAGACGGCTTTTGCCGCCGACCTCTCACACCACCGGACATGCGGTTCCGCATCCGGCGGTTCAGTTAACTTGACATCTCGCTTTACAAAGATATTCCTCGGCTGAGAGTAAACCAAATTTCTTCAAACGTGCATTTGACATCGCATAACAAACAGTTTTTGTACGGCACACTCGGGCATATCCATGAAATCCCGCCGCACACCTTGCATTCTTTTTACTAATACCCAGTTTTACCAAATTTTTATATCTGGTTTTTGGATTTTTCCAGTGTTTCCATATGCACATTCTGAATCTATACCTGATTACTGTATCAAGTTTTCGGGTTACTGTAAGAATTGAGCCAATTTTAAAGTAATTAATCCATCCTCTTACTACCTCTGCTATCTTTTTCGCTTTGTATGAATTACTCACGCTCCACTTGCGGCTCGTAAGTTTCCTGACTTTCTTCATTACTTTATCCAATGACTTTTTCGGAACTTTCATCCTATATTTCTTTTCCTGAAATTGATAATAAAAAGCAAATCCTAGATATTGTATTTCGGTAGGTCTGCCTATTCTACTCTTGTCCTTGTTCACTTTTAACCGCAGGACATTCTCAATATATTTCGTGACTGATTTCATTACTCGTGTCGCAGCTTTTTCACTTCTGACAAGAATAATACAGTCATCTGCATATCGTACAAATCTAAGTCCCCGACTTTCAAGTTCCCAATCCAGTTCATTTAACAGTATATTTGCAAGAAGCGGCGAGATATTTCCTCCTTGTGGGGTTCCAATCTCTGTTTCTTCCATTTGTTCTCCGACCATGACTCCACTTGCCAGAAATTTTCGGATTAGTGAAAGTGTTTTCCCATCCTTGATTTCTTTGTTCAGAATAGATATCATCTTATCATGTTCTACTGTATCAAAGAACTTTTCCAGATCAATATCAACGACCCAGTTATATCCCTCATTCATGTATTCAGCCGCTTTTAACACTGCCTGTTGTGCACTCTTTCCAGGTCTGAATCCATAACTGTTTGTATGAAATTTCCGTTCATATATAGGTGTTAACACCTGTGCAGCCGCCTGTTGAATCATGCGGTCTGTAACTGTAGGTATTCCAAGTTTTCGCTTACTTCCATTATCTTTAGGAATCTCCACCCTTTTTACTGGCATTGGTTTATATGACTGATTTCTTATACTCTCTCTGAGTTGATGACCATTTACTTTCAAATGAGAAAACAGGTCATTACATTCCATTCCGTCTATCCCTGCCGCACCCTTATTTTTTATTACTTGTTTATAAGCACGGTTCATATTTTCCTTTGACAGAATGTCATCTATAAATATTCTTTGTTTCTCCATGCGTTGTTTCCTTTCCCTTTCGTGAGCTTCAACCACATAGTACTTGTGGTACCCCTCTCGGCATGTGTATTGTCAAAAACTCTCAATTGGGACTTACTCCAACTGATTAACTGTTCCGTCCTTCGCTCCATCCCCATTACAGAGACTTCTTCACTACTATGACGTCTGCTGACTTCCTATGGTTCGTTGTTACTATGGCTAATGATACCACCCATAGGATCTCCCACGGTTAAAAACGTCATCTTTCCCATCATCTATCCGCCATGTCTACTACCAGTCCTTTGTTAGCTATCGGACTTCAACCTGTTCAGCGGTCTTATCCAGACTGTAAGCCTTATACATGATTTCTGTTCGTCGGACCAATGGTTTGCCTCAGGCTTCCTTCAGATTCCACTTTACAGTGGACACCCTTGCCATATTGACTATGCGCTTCCCACTAACGGGTACGCTTAGGACTTTCACCTTTAAGAATAACGTTCGCGCCGGGCGAACTGAACCTCACATGACTGAAGTCACGTGCTTCCAGACGCTTTAGGCGTCAGACTGA
>ERZ826764.455-NODE-455-length-58985-cov-8.177651_pt1 | contig 58985 bp, 60 predicted proteins | sample MGYA00519870_ERZ826764 | MGnify/ENA primary metagenome ERZ826764 (study PRJEB31778, sample SAMEA3449239) | human gut metagenome | biome: human gut; feature: human-associated habitat; material: faeces | place: United Kingdom | collected 2010/2012 ... | reverse complement strand
ACCCGCGGCCTTCACATTCGGAGTGTGCTACTCTATCCCCTGAGCTACTGGCGCAGACAAACATATAATATATTTATACCATAAAATCCTGCAGGTGAAAAGACTGTAGAACAATATTTTTGTGCAAATCACCGACAAAACCGCGGCAGAGAAAAAGCGGCAGGAGCATATGGGAAAGGCAAGGCCGGTTCCATATTCCTGTCATGCAAGACCATATCAGAGAAGCTCAAACTTCTCCTTTTTGTAACGGATAAGGCCGTCCCTGGCCATACGGCCAAGCTCTGCCGACATGGCGCTCCTGTCCACACACAGGAAATCAGCCAGCTCCTGCCGGTTGAAAGGTATGGTGAACCTGGAACTTCCAGCCTGCTTTGCCTGGGCAGAAAGATAAGACAAGAGTTTCTCACGGGTACTGCGTTTTGAAAGAATGCTGATCTTGCTGTTGAGGAGGATCGTTTTTGCAGAGATGATGCGGAGAAGATTGGACAGGACCAGGTCTGCCCCCTCGCTTTTACATGTCCTTAGATTCTTCAGATCGATGAGCAATATTTCTGAATCGCCGGCAGAAAAAACACTGACAGGCATTATGGAAATGTCTGAACATGCAAAAACTTCAGCAAACATTTCTCCTGCCTCAACCTGGGATGTGATGCTGCGGTTTCCGTAATAGTCTTCCGTTATTATCCGGACTTTTCCGGATATGACTATGCCGGCTGTACCTGCCGGATCGCCGGCCATGAGGACAGGGTAATCTCTGCCGCATGAAATCTGTCTTGCGTTGAGGCAGAGCAGCATATCGTCCATCATATGGGGCGAGAGACCGCTGAATATATCAAATTGTCCATAGTATTCATGTTTTTTTTCCATTTTTTATAATTTGTTGTAAAAACAACGGATTTTTTATTGATATTATATTAAACTTGACATACAGAATCAAGAGAAAGGCGGAAAAATATGATAAGAAAAATAATCAGGATAGATGAATCAAAATGTAATGGGTGCGGTGCATGTGCATCTGCCTGTCACGAAGGTGCGATCGCTATTGAGGAAGGGAAGGCCAGACTGATGAGAGAAGACTATTGTGACGGTCTGGGAGATTGCCTGCCTGCATGCCCGACAGGCGCCATCACCTTTGAAGAAAGAGAAGCTCCTGCATATGATCATGGGGCTGTAATGGCCGCAAAAGCAGAGGCGGCGGCAAGACCAGATACGGAAAAATACGGACAGGCGCCGGGAACGCTTTTTAACTGGCCGGTACAGATCAAACTCGCGCCTGTGAGCGCCCCGTATTTTGACGGAGCTGACCTGCTCATTGCAGCAGACTGCACAGCCTATGCCTACAGCAGTTTTCACAGGGATTTCATCAGTAAGAAAATAACCCTGATAGGATGCCCGAAACTAGATGATGTTGATTACAGCCAAAAGCTGGAACAGATGATATCTGCCAACCATATAAGATCCATTACACTGGTGCGCATGGAAGTACCATGCTGCGGCGGAATAGAAGCAGCCGCCAAAAGAGCCGTTCAAAGAAGCGGAAAGTCATTGCCCGTACAGGTGGTGATCATTTCCACCGACGGCAGGATATTGAAGTAAACAGATATATTTCTCGGAATACATGGCCGCCGCTGCTTTGTCAGCGGCGGCCGTTATGATATGAGCGGCCGTTATCATCCCGCCCATTTGCCATGTATACATTGACAAAAAACAATTATGCGAGATAATTGTACTATAGTACAAATCTGAACACGAGTACAATTTAAAGGAGGGCTGTGATCTATGTCAGGAGATCAGAAACTCACTAAGAAAGAAAATGCCGTACAGATCATAAAATTTGTTATTTTTTCCATTTCAGCCGGACTGATACAGACCATAGCTTTTACAGCCGTAAATGAACTGACGGACCTGAGTTATACTCCATGCTATCTTACGGCTCTGGTCCTGTCGGTGCTGTGGAACTTTACATTGAACAGGGAGTTTACATTTAAGTCTGCCAACAATATACCTTTGGCGATGGTTAAAGTCGCTGCCTTTTACTGCGTGTTCACACCGCTTTCCACATGGTGGGGAGCCCGGCTTACAGATGCAGGGTGGAACGAATACATAGTACTGTTTGGAACTATGGCAGTAAATCTTACGACAGAATTTTTATATGACAGGTTTTTTGTTTTCAGGGGAAGCCTTAATACCAACAAGAGGGCTAAGAGGGAAGGTAAAGAAAAAAACAATGGATAAGCTTTCTAAAAAGGAAAAGAGCAGGCTCAGGATAATGCATGCCGCAAAGGGGCTCTTTGAAAAACAGGGACTGGACAATGTGACCTTCAGCCAGATAGCAGAAGCCGCCGATGTCTGCAGGACAACGGTATTCAATCATTTTTCCGGAACGAGGGATCTGATGCTGGCCATAAGTGTCCAGGAAATAAGAGATATCATCCAATACTGCCATGAAAATGAATATAAGGGAAAAGACCTGATATTCGCCCTTTTTGATAAACTCATAGAGGATACCGCATATTATCCCATGCTGACAAGCCAGCTCATAAATAATGCGGTACTTACCTGTGAAGGAGACAACCCGGTAAAAGTCATAGAAAGAATGACTGCCGACGGGCTGAGACAGGAAGGGATCACTGGAGAGGATGAAATACGGGAATTTGTTATAATTATTGAGGGGGCCTATTTCGGCCTCATCAATCACTATCATATAAACAACAGGACTTTTGACAGTGCGGTTATGAAAGAACAATTTCATAAGCTGCTGGACAAGATAATCTGAGAAGTGATCCGAAAGGTGACATGCAGGATGACACAAAAGTCCGGAAAGCAGGAGGAAGCGATATGAACAACTGTGGCGTTAGCAGATGGGATGACCCGGACAAGATCAACAGGCAGCTAAAAGAACTGACAGATCAGCCTATCTGGGAAGTAAACGATGACTACTATGAAAATGTGATACTCAAATATTATGAGGAAAAGTGCAAAAAGTCCTCAGAAATATATGAAGAAGCCAAAAAATACATACCCGGAGGCGTGCAGCACAATCTTGCTTTTAACAAACCTTTCCCTGTTGCCTTTGCAAGAGCCGAAGGAGCATATCTTTACGATGAGGACGGCAACAGATATATCGATTTTCTGCAGGCAGGGGGACCGACCATCCTGGGAAGCAACTATCCGCCAGTCAGGGAAGCGGTCATAGATCTTCTGAATAAATGCGGTCCTGTGACAGGATTGCTGCACAAGGCAGAGCTGCTCATCGCAAAAGAGATCAACAGACATATGCCCAATGTGGAAATGTTCAGGATGCTGGGAAGCGGCACAGAATCAGTCATGGCAGCCATAAGGATTGCCAGGATAGCCACAGGAAAGAAACGGATCATCAAGATCGGAGGAGGTTATCACGGCTGGAGCGATCAGATGGTCTATGGACTAAAGATACCGGGCAGCAGAGGCTTGCTTGAATCCCATGGGATACCGGGGAGTGCATATGGGCGTACTGACGAAGTGAGGCCGAACGACCTTAACATGCTTGAAGGAATGTTAAAGAGGAACAGGCTGAAAGGGGGTACCGCCGCAGTTATCGTAGAACCGGTAGGCCCTGAAAGCGGTACCAGGCCAGTGGCCATGGATTATAATAAAGGTGTGCGGCAGCTGTGTGATAAATACGGAGCGCTGTTTATCTTCGATGAAGTCGTGACCGGTTTCAGGATAGCGATTTCGGGTGCTCAGGGATTTTTTGATGTGGTGCCTGACCTGACGGTATTCGGCAAGATCGTTGCAGGCGGTTATCCTGCGGCAGGCGGTGTCGGCGGCAAGAAAGAATATGTACAGCTCATGGCAGCAGGCCTGGCAACGGGAAAGCACCGCGCCTATGTGGGCGGAACGCTGGCTGCCAATCCTCTCTCTGCTTTGGCAGGATATACTGCCATAAAAGAGATCGCACGCACAAACGCCTGCGAGATTGCAGGAAAAGCGGGAGACAGGCTGGCTGATGGCCTTAAGGAACTTATAGAAAAGTACGGACTGCCGTTTGTATGCTATAATCAGGGGAGTATCGTACATCTTGAATGTACGGGCGCCATGAGCTTTGATTTTTCGTCATTTGCTTTGATAAAGTCAGCTCTCGGCCTGCTCAGGAACAAGGACATGATGTATGAAAGAAAGGATTCCATGGAAAGGATGGGAGCTGCCTATATGGCAAACGGCCTTGTGACTCTTGCAGGCAGCAGGCTCTATACTTCCATGGCCGACACTGATGATGTCATTGACGAAGCGCTCAACAGGTTTGAAAATGTATTCAGGCAGGTAGTCAAAACGGATAAGTGCAGGCCAAAGTAGGCCGTTGCAGATATAGGGCAGAAAAGGGGAATAAAGCCCGTTCTATGGAGGCTCATATGGAAAGATATATTTTGTCCCACGATATGGGGACCAGTTCAGATAAGGCAGTGCTGGTAGACTACTGCGGCAACATCCGCACGACTGTGGTAGAACCTTATCCGACATATTATCCCAACCCTGCGTGGGTGGAACAGGATCCGGCAGATTACTGGAACGCCGTTGCCAGAAGCAGCCGGGCCATAGTGCAAAAGGCCGGGATAAGGCCGGAACAGATAAAAGGGATAGTCTTTTCCACTCAGGCGCAGGGTGTGATCCCGGTGGATGTGGATGGAAATGTACTTTACAACAATATAACCTGGGTAGACGGCAGGGCCGAAAAGCAAGCCGAAAACATAATGAAGCGTCTGGGAGGAAAAAGGATCTTTTCCATGGTATCGGGGACTCCCATAATGGGAAAGGATTGCATCCCAAAGATCGTATGGCTCAAAGAAGAACGGCCGGATATATATGAAAAGACACACAAGATTCTGGATGTCAACGGGTACTTAAAATTCAAGTGCACAGGCAAGATGGTGACGGAACTTTCGGGAGCCTCATCTTATGGCCTTGACCTTAAAAAGAAAGAATGGCTGGGAGTAATGAGGCTTACAGGCGTGGATATGGATAAACTGCCGCCGCTGGTATGCAGCACAGATATAGTAGGCGGACTGACGGCCGGTGCAGCTGTGGAAATGGGCCTTGCTGAGGGGACTCCTGTCCTTGGCGGCTGTGATGATGTCCAGGCGGCAGCCGTTGGTTCGGGAATGTGCGGAGACGGAGACATACACATCTATCTCGGTACTTCCGCATGGGTAGCCGCAGCAAGCAGGACGGCAAACCAGTTTAAACACGGTGCTGCCGCCATACAGAGTGCTGACAGGGAAATGAACCTTATTGCCGGGATCACAGAGTCGGCAGGAGCAAACATCCAGTGGATACAGGATCAGTTTTTTTCGTCGGAAAAAGAAAAATACGGCGATAAGATATTCGATTACATGGATGAAGTGATAAAAAAGATCCCGCCCGGCAGCGATCATCTGATATGCACTCCCTGGATGCTGGGCGAAAGATGTCCTGTATCGTCGACAACTACAAGAACGACACTGTTCAACATCAGCATGGTACATACACGGGAGCACCTCATGAGGGCAGTATACGAAGGTATAGGCTATAATCTCAGGTGGATACTGGAAAACTACAGCAGGGACTATGGCTTTTCATGTGATGATTTCCGCATAATCGGAGGTGGAGCCCTGGACGATGCATGGATGCAGATAATCGCTGACATTACCGGAAGAAGGTTTTCAGTGGTGAAAGACCCTCGCAATGCCGGAGCTGTCGGAGCGGCCATCGTTGCCCTCATAGGGCTGGGCGAGCTGCCGGGATTTGGTTCTGCCAAGGACTTCGTACAGGTTGAGAAGCATTATGAGCCGGATCCGGTCAACCGGAAAATATATAATGACCTTTTTGATGATTATAAGAATGTCTATTATGCTCTGGAAGGTGCGTACATAAAGGCCAACGGAGACAGATTTAAGGGGGAGGAACAATGAACGAAGTATACGAAGTTATGAAGAAATACGGCAAGTTCATGGCGGGACTGGATTATCCGGTCGGAAATGCCCGTCTGGTACAGATGACATCAGAAGGAGTTTTTTCCACCGTAGACGGATGTGACCTGTCTGACCTCAAAGAAGAAGACATCATCAGGCTTCCGGGAGATACTATGCCTGTACCCTGCGGGGACATGAAAGCTCTTGTATATTCCCAGACGCCATACTGCATGGAATGGATACGCCGAGGCAGATCCTTTGACGCTGCCTTAGATGACATGGCTCAGATCTTTGGACCGACGGCTCTTGTTGTAGATGTCAGGCCTGAAAATCCATGCCGTGACAAGGACATCAAGAAGGCACTAAAAGATAATGTGGGTTTTCTTGCAGTGACCCAGAAGGGTGAAAATGGTGAAAATACCGGGCATACCCTTACTTTTGGCCGCAGCCTTTATGAAGCTGTAGTGGCAATGACGGTAATTGAAAAATCTGCAGAAGTATCTGTCCTGGCGGAAAAGATAGGAGGTCCGCATCCCATAGCAAGATGGGAAGCAAAACTGATGAGGCTGATATATAAAAAGAAATATTCAAAGGCCGAAGAGGCTGTTAAGACCAGGGAGGTGGGATAGATGGAAAAGAAATCTGCTGCAGACGAAAAGTACCTGCGTGAGGCACTTGTAAGGTGCGGAAAAGCTTTGGTCGAGAAAGGCCTGGTACAGGGAACATGGGGTAATATTTCCGTTCGCCTTGATGAAAAATATATGCTCACCACACCGTCAGGACTCGATTATATGAGACTGACACCAGACGATATGGTCAAAGTGGACATAGATACCCTTAAATATGAAGGTGATAAAAAACCCACCTCTGAAAAAGGCCTCCATGGGGCGATATACAAGAACAGGGAAGATATAGGCGCGGTGATCCATACTCACTCTAAGTATTGCAGCGTGTTTGCCGCCGCAGGCAGGGACATGCCTGTGGCAGAAGAGTACAGACATGTGTTTGGCGATGTCATAAAGCTGGCCTCTTATGCCCTGCCGGGAACCAAGGCATTGATGAAGCATACGGCATCTGCCGTAGGAGACAGATATGGGGCGATAATGTCAAACCACGGCATGATAACCTGTGGAAAGGATCTTGATACGGCCTTTGACAACTGTGTCAAACTGGAAGAAAACGGCAGAAAATATCTCCTTGAAAAATAAAAGGTTTAAAAGATGGCTGTCTCATGAAGCATGAGGCAGCCATCTTTTCGGATCCCATATAATTTAAGCGCTATCCCGGATGACCTTGCAGGTCCGCCATCATTCCTGACAATGGTAATGCTTGGCAAGACCGCCTTCCCCGGTTTCCCTGTATTTACTGAACAGATCGCAGCCTGTCTCGTACATTGTCCTGACAACAAGATCAAAGGAAATCTTGCGGGTATGGGTAAGAAAATTTGCCAGGCTCAGAGCATTGATTGCACGCATGGCAGCCACGGCATTCCTTTCTATGCAGGGGATCTGGACAAGACCGTTTATGGGGTCGCAGGTCAGCCCAAGATGATGTTCCATGGCAACTTCGGCAGCATATTCTATCTGATCCATATCCATATGATACAGCTCGGCCAATGCTGCTGCGGCCATGGAGCATGCGCTTCCGACTTCTGCCTGGCAGCCGCATTGGGCGCCGGAAATGGAGGCGTTGGTCTTTATAAGGTTTCCTATGATGCCTGCCGTTGCCAGAGCATGGAGTACATCCATATCTGAAAATCCCTGCTGTTCCTGTTTGAACAACAGTACGGCAGGAAGGACTCCTGAAGCACCGCAGGTAGGGGCAGTGACCACTACTCCGCCTCCGGCGTTTTCTTCGCTGACGGCGTAAGCATAGGCGCATACCTTGCGGTTTTCGCGGGTTTCAGGGCTTTCATCCATGTGGCGCTGACTGATAAGGTACTTGGCTTTGCGCTGGACTTCCAGGCCGCCCTGAAGAACCCCGTCTGTATTAAGTCCTTTATATATGGAAGCCTTCATCTGGTTCCATACCTGGCTGAGATAATCCCAGATTTGGGAGCCTTCGCTTTGCTCTACATACTGCCAAAGAAAGATCCCTTCTTGCCGGCAGTATTCTTTTATCTCGCTGAAAGTGGAATGAGGGTATATTTTGGCCGGAGCCTGACAGGTTTCTCCTTCTATTTGGATCTTTCCTCCGCCAACACTGAATACCCGCCATGAACCGACGAGAACGGAGCCTTTGTACGCCTTCAGCTCCATGGTGTTTGGATGAGGCAGCTTTTTCTCCGGAATGGTATTGTCAAAGATGATTTCGGCGGGCAGGGGAGAAAAGGCATCCCTTATGGCCTGATCTGTAAGATGGCCTTTTCCGGTCTTTGACAGGGAACCAAACAGTACAGCTGTGAACCTGTCCGCATCAGCATATTTATTTTTAAATCTTGCCGCTGCAAGCCCCGGCCCCATGGTATGGGAACTGGAAGGCCCGCGGCCTATGCGGTATAATTCTCTCAATGATTCCATAGGTCTCCTCCGATGATCAAAAGTGCTTTAATTATCCCACAGAAAGAAGATAATTTCAAGAAATTTATCTGTATCTGGCAGGATGCGCCGGCTGCCGCAGAAAAGACATTAAAGGGGCGGATGATACGCTGGTTTTGCAAATTTACTTCTTGACAGCCGGTGCAGGTCATGGTATAGTGATTGAGTATGAAGTAGAAGTTATCCGCTTCTCACCTGTACGGCCGGAGCGCCGCTTGCAGGTAAATAACAGGAAAACGCGCTATATTTGCGTTTGGACAGGCGGATACTTCATGTATCCGCCTTTTTTCGGCGAAATTTTGGGAGGTGCAATACCATTAGCAAGGAAAATCTCATCAACGAAGAAATTCGTGATAAGGAAGTAAGACTTATCGACACAGACGGTACGATGCTGGGCGTGATGCCGATCGAGAAAGCGATGGAACTTGCCAACGAGAAAAAGCTGGATCTGGTGAACATTTCACCGAACGCCAAGCCTGCAGTATGCAAGATCCTCGACTACGGCAAGTACCGTTATGAGCTTCAGAAGAAAGAAAAAGAAGCCAAGAAAAAGCAAAAGACCACCCAGGTAAAGGAAATAAGACTTTCCACATTCATCGAAGCCCACGATATCCAGGTAAAAGCCAAGACTGCGGCCAAATTCCTTGCCGACGGAGACAAGGTCAAAGTCGGCCTGCGTTTCAGAGGCAGAGAGCGGGATTATGTGTCAAAGGGAATGGATGTCATGAACGCCTTTGCAGAGGCCGTATCTGATGTGGGCATCATAGAAAAGAAGCCGGTGTTTGAAGGCCGCAATCTGACCATGTTCCTGGGCCCTAAGCCGGAAAAATGACCTGCGGTCGCCGATAAGAACGAGTATCGACGCGGCGGAGCAGTCTGCTGCGGAGTAAGTGCGGCCAAAATCAGCCGCCATAAATCAAAACAGACATAGGAGGAGAAGATCATCATGGCAAAGAATAAGATGAAATCCCATAGAGGGGCATGTAAGAGAATGAAACTTACCGGAAGCGGCAAAGTTAAGAGAAATAAGGCATACAAGAGCCATATTCTTACTAAAAAAGCGGCCAAGAGAAAAAGAGGCCTGAGAAAAGCTACCACTTTAACAAGCGCAGATCTGAAGAGAATGCTCAGATCCATGGCGAAATAATCGGAGTAACAGGAGGTAAGATAAATGGCAAGAGTAAAGAAAGGCGTAAACGCCCATAAGAGACATAAGAAAATATTAAAACAGGCTAAAGGATTCTACGGAGCAAAGAGCAAAGTTTTCAGAGCTGCCAACCCGGCAGTTATGAGAGCTCTCAGATCAGCTTATGTAGGCAGAAAGCTCAAAAAGAGACAGTACAGACAGATGTGGATAGCCCGTATCAATGCCGCAGCCAGGATGAACGGCCTCAGCTACAGCAGACTGATGGACGGCCTCAAAAAGTCAGGCATCCAGATCAACAGAAAGATGCTTTCTGAAATGGCTATTTACGATGAAGCAGGATTTGCCGCTCTGTGCGAAACTGCAAAGAAAGCCGCAGCTAAATAAATATAGTTTGAAATACTGCAAAACCCGGAGCCATGGACTCCGGGTTTATCTATTTCTGTTCTTTCAGCAGATCTCTGATCTCAGCAAGGAGCAGCTCTTCCTTTGAAGGCGCAGGTTCTGAAGGCGGCTGATCGGCGGTTTCTGCTTTTTTTCTGGTAAAACGGTTGAAAAGTTTCATCATGACAAATATGACCAGCGCAGTTAACAGGAAAGTGATGACGGACTGGATAAAATTCCCGACCATTATCTGTGCGCTGCCAAATCCGATGATGACCGCAGAAAAGTCTATACCTCCTATGATGATTCCGATCACCGGCGTAATGACATCATTTACAAGAGAATTGACTATGGAAGTAAAAGCACCTCCTATTATGATGCCTACTGCCATGGTCATCACATTTCCTCTTGCAATAAATTCTTTAAACTCTGCTATAAATTTTTTCATATGGATCGATCATATTGCCGCATGAAACGGCACAACTCCTTTTTTTATTTTATTTTACTATATAACCGCATATTAAGCAAACCCGTAAACCAGGATATTTCAACCTTTTTTCACCATGGCACCGGGGAGGGAGCAAAACCTGTCCCGCATTGCGGACCGGTACTGCTGTATCGCAGAACACCGGATATTGACGATTTTAAGCCTCAGAATTATCATATAGCCGAAAAAAGAAAAAAGGAGGGAAACCCAATGTTAAAGATAAAGACAGGAACAAGTGTTAACCCAGATCCCAGGACAGCCGGAAAGGAAGCTGCCACTCAGGTAAAGGACAACTTACAGGATATGAAGATGGCATTCGTATACAGCGGTGTCCAATACGACCAGAAAGCGTTTCTTGCCGGAATAGCAGAGGAGCTGCCGGGAGTCCCTCTGATCGGTAATACTTCATTTACGGGAGTGATGACTCAGGACGGATTCATTTCCGGAGAAAAAGGATTCGCAGGGATAATGGCTCTGTCTGACCCGGACATGACGGTGGGAGTCTACGGGATGGCCAAAGAAGGTACGGCCAGGGAGACAGGCCATAAGGCAGCTTTGAAGGCAATGGAAGCAGCAGGCAAGGACTGTGCTCCCGACTTTTTCTACATGTCAGCTCCTTCAGGAGAAGAGGAATATTACCTGAAAGGCATAACGGAAGTGATCGGACGGGTGCCTATGTTCGGAGGCAGCGCAGCAGATAATACGATCTCAGGAGAATGGCTCATATATACGGATAAGATCGTAGAACCTGAAGGTGTTTCTGTGGCTTTCTTCTATACTGACAAAGCTTTTGCCAACAAGTTCACCGGAGCATATCATGAGACAGCCAATGCGGGAATCATAACCAGGGTGGAAGGTGACAGGACTCTTGTGGAGATCAACGGCATGAAAGCTATCGACCAGTACCGGCAGTGGACAGGTGCATCAGCAGAAGATGTGGCCGGCGGAAACCTGCTGTCATATGCCATCTGCAAGCCGCTGGGAGTAAAAGACAGGCTGGGGGATCTGGTGGCCATAAGACATCCGATGAACGGCAATGATGACGGATCGATGGCTATCGGAAACAATCTGGCGGTCAATACGGCTGTCATCCAGATGGAAGCTTCTGTAGACGAGCTCATCGGCGCCGTCGGCGAAACCCTTGAGGAACTGAAAAAGAAGATATCAGGGCCTATAGCGGGGGTACATCTGGTACACTGTGGCGGCAGACGGGCCGGTATAGGCGACAGGATAGATGAAGTAGTCGGACAGATAAAGAAAGCCATCGGAGACATCCCTTTCATAACGGAATTTACATTCGGCGAGTATGGATATGAAGATGACGGAAATAACACATGCGGAGGGCTCATGCTTTCCTTTACAGCCTTTGGAGCTTAACCTCACAATGCAGGCAAAAAACAGCAGAGGCGTCATGAGCGCAGCAGAAAAGAGCCGACAGCTTGTATGATAATATGAAAGGAGAATGTACCATGAAAATGATAATTGACGGCAAAAAAGCTGACAGTGTCAGCGGAGAAACTTTTGATATAATAAATCCTGCTACAGGAAAAGTAATAGACAGCGTTCCTAAGGCTACGGCAGAAGATATCCGGATGGCGGTGACGGCTGCCGTAAGGGGCCAGAAGAAATGGGCCAGAGTACCTGTTTCCCAGAGAGCAGATATACTGTACAAATTTATAGATATAGTAGAAGAAAATAAAGAATCCCTTGCTCAGACACTTTGCGCTGAAAACGGCAAACCCATAAGCGAAGCAAGGGGTGAGATAGCCAACATCAGGATAGCTTTTTCCGGTTTCATCGAACACGCCAAACATTATTACGGAACTATAATACCTCCGGGAACAGAAGCCGGACAGGAAAAGCATATGCAGCTTGTGACCAGAGAGCCCATCGGAGTGGTGGCCTGTATCATCCCGTTCAACTTCCCGTGTGATCTCTTTGACCAGAAAGTAGCTCCGGCTCTGATGATGGGCAATGCCGCCATCGTACTGCCGTCTTCAGACAATCCGCTGACACTGATGACTCTGACAGAAATGCTTACAGATGCTGGCGTTCCTGATGGAGTCATACAGTGCCTGACGGCTCCGGGAGCCGTAAAGGATGCAGCGGTTTTGGATCCAAGAGTCCATCTTGTCACGCTTACCGGAAGCACTCAGGTTGGCATTGAAACGGCCAGGCTGGCTGCGGAAAACCTTACTCACACAGCCCTCGAACTGGGAGGAAATGACGCTTTCATCCTGCTTGATGACGGTGATGTGGATCTGGCAGTGGAAGAAATGGTTTGGGGGCGTATGTATAATACGGGACAGGTATGCTGCGCCAGCAAGAGGTTCCTGGTACATAATTCCATCAAGGATGAATTTACCCGTAAAGTGGTGGAAAGGATCAAACAGCTCAGGGTCGGCGATCCCAGGGAGGAGGACACTCAGATAGGCTGCCTGATAAGTGAAAAAGCTGCCATCAAGGTAGAAAAGGAAGTGGAGCGTACTGTTGAGCAGGGCGGCCGCATAATCCTGGGAGGAAAGAGGAATGGTGCATTTTATGAACCTACTGTCATAGCAGATGTTCCAAAAACTGCCGATGTAGCTAAAGATATGGAGATATTCGGACCTGTAGTGCCAGTCATAGGATTTGATACAGATGATGAGGCTATCGAGATAGCAAACAATTCTGTATTCGGTCTGTCAAGCTGTGTATTTTCAAGGGATCAGAAGAGAGCCTTCAGAGTGGCCTCTGCAATGGAGGCCGGAGGGGCCGTTATCAACGGAGCCAGTTTTTTCAGGGCTTTTGAAATGCCGTTTGGCGGCTGGAAGCACAGTGGCATAGGTACAGAAGGTGTAATGTCCACTTTTGATGAGATGACAAGAGTCAAAAATATAGTGCTGAAAAATATCATAGACTGATCGTACAGACAAAAAAGCTGCCGGACATTGCTTGCTGATGATCCGGCAGCTTTTTTTTCATTTCATTCTATGTAGCCCATGGCTTTTGATATTTCAGATGCAGTTTTCATCACATATTCTGATATCTCTTCAATCCTGTCATCGGTGATGACATGTTTATTGCCGCTGGCGCTGACGGCTGCGATTATATCACCTCTGTAGTCATAGACGGGAGCGCCTATACATCTGTGGTTTTTTTCAAATTCTCCGTCGTCCATGGCCCAGCCGTTCCTGCGGACTTTCGCAAGTTCGCGGTGGAGAGCATCCAGGCCGGAAATGGTCTTTGGCGTGAACTTTATGAAACTGCAGTCTTTCATTATCTCGTTCACTTGTTCCCGTGAAAAATTGGAAAGCAGGCACTTGCCGAGAGAAGAACAATAAGCGTTCACTTTCTGGCCGATGTTGACAAAAAGACGGGCAGGGGACACAGTGTCTATCCGTTCAACATAAAGGACCTTGTCTCCGTCAAGTATTCCCAAATATGATGTCAGCCCAAGGTGAGAAGCCATTTCTGACACATAAGGCCTTGCCTCGGTCTGGAGTTCCAGGCCGGTTATGAAGCAGCTTGCAACTTCGATACATTTCAGTCCGATCTTATATTTTCCAGCCTCTGTCTTCATCAGGTATCCGCGCTCTATCATGGTGGATACTATCCTGAAAGCAGTGCTCTTGTGAAGCCCGGTCCGTTCGGCGATCTCGGTGATACCGAGGCCGTTTTGCTCAACTGCTACTGCCTCCATTATGTCAAACGCTCTTTCGATGGACTGTACGCTATTTCTGTCTTCTGTCATGTCATGCCTCCGGTCAGCCTAAAAATAGTCAAGTTCAGTCATTATCCTGTCCCATGGGAAACCGACGACGGTGTTAAAATCTCCTTCGATTTTTTCGGTAAAGCGGGAAAAATATCCCTGGATAGCATATCCGCCTGCTTTATCGTAGGCTTCGTCGGTCAGCAGATAGGCGCGCAGCTCTTCATCACTGTAATCTGTAAACCATACCTTTGTTACTTCTGTAAATACTCTGGCATTCATGGCCCCGGATTCTACCAGAGCGACACCGGTGGCAACATAGTGCCAGGTACCCCTTAAGGCTGAGAGCATACGGAAGCCATCGTCAAAATCTTTTGGTTTTCCCATTATCTCATCTTTATATACTACCGTATCTGCGGCAATGATGATGCTTCCGTCTGTTATGCGGCTGTCACCGCTGTTTTCTACCGCTTTTGCTTTCTTTAGGGCAAGGAACATCACGGTTTCTTTCATTCCGCCTATGGCAGGCAGATTTTCATCTATTTCTGCCGGACATATTATCGGGTCAAGACCGTGGGCCCTCATCATTTCTATTCGCCGTGGAGAACCGGAAGCCAGGATGAATTTTCTGCTGGACATGGTGTGCGCCTCCTGAGAAAGGGTTTGTTATATTATCGCATAAAAATGAAAAAATGGAAATACTAAAATCATAAGTAAAAGTGAGGTCGCCAATGAAAAAAGAACCTGAAAAGAAAGATATAGCCAAGGCTTATGGCAAATATGCAAAACAGTTCACGCCAAAGCCCAAATACTTTTTAAACTGTCTGAGAGCTTTTGGGACAGGAGGGGCGATCTGCGCCCTGGCACTGAGGTATCAGAATTTTTTGACGGATAATGGCATACCACAGGAGGATGCAGGCATTTTCGTGACACTTACCCTCATAGCGGCGGCACAGATCCTGACAGGCATTGGCGTTTTTGATGTGATAGCCAAATTCGCAGGGGCCGGGGTCATAGTGCCTATAACCGGATTTGCCAATTCAATGGTGGCTCCGGGACTGGAATATAAAAAGGAAGGCCCTGTGCTGGGAGTAGGTTCAAAGATGTTCAGCGTAGCCGGGCCGGTACTGGTATGCGGCATAGCAAGCGCCATGGCGGTGGGCGTTATATACTGGCTCATAGAAAAAATATGATCGCATATAAGGGGACATAAAATGGAATATAAGAAAATAGGAAAACAGACTGTAAAGTTTGCAGAAAAGCCGATCCTGGCCGGCAGAGGAAATGTGGCCGGCGAAAAAGAGGGACAGGGTCCGCTGGCCAAATACTTTGATATGGTCCTTGAAGATGATATGTTTGGCCAAAAGTCATGGGAAAAAGCAGAAAGCAAGATGCTAAAGGAAGCCATGAACAAGGCAGTCTCACGCTCAGGCCTGGAGAGGGACAAGATTGACGCCATGCTCAGCGGAGATCTGCTCAATCAGCTGATGTCCTCATCGTTTACTGCCCGAGATATGCATATCCCTTTTCTGGGCTTGTACGGAGCCTGCTCCACAATGACCGAGTCTCTGCTGCTGGGGTCAATGCTCATAGACGGAGGGTTCGCCCGCAATGTGCTTGTGGGAGCTTCAAGCCATTTCTGCACGGCGGAAAGACAGTTCAGGATGCCTGTGGAGCATGGCAACCAGAGACCGCCTTCAGCTCAGTGGACTACTACCGGCGCAGGCGCACTGGTCATATCGTTGGATGACAGTGCAGATAAAGGACACAGGGTAAAAATAAGAGCCGAGTCTGCCACCATAGGCAAGGTAATAGATGCAGGGATCAGAGACGCCAATCAGATGGGAGCTGCCATGGTACCTGCTGCAGTAGATACACTGCTCAACCATCTGGAGGATACCAGACGGTCCCTTGAATATTACGACCTGGTAGTTACGGGCGATCTTGGCTTCATAGGGAAGGATATAATGAAAGATCTCCTAAAAGATGCGGGTTTAAACGAAAAAAGCATATTTACCCGTTACGATGACTGTGGAGCGATGATATTCAGCAAAGATCAGGATGTCCACGGAGGAGGCAGCGGATGCGGCTGCTCGGCGGTAGTCTTTACAGGTTACCTGATGAAACAGATGGAAGAGAAAAAAATAAAACGGCTTTTGCTGATGTCTACGGGGGCTTTGCTTTCTACTATTTCACCCATGCAGGGTGAAAGCATTCCGGGTATTGCTCATGCCGTTTCCCTGGAGGTGGATTAAATGGAATATGTATGGGCGTTTGTTATAGGAGGTCTCATTTGTATGGCCGGACAGATATTGATGGATGCCACTGCCCTGACAGCGCCAAGAATATTGGTGCTCTTTGTATTATCAGGCGTGGTGCTGGAGGCCGCGGGCCTTTATCAGCCTCTTGTGGATCTGGCAGGAAGCGGGGCTACCGTGCCGCTGCCCGGTTTTGGGTATAATATGGCAAAAGGAGCCATGGAAGGGGCAAAAAACGGATTTCTCGGAGCAATAACCGGACCCGTTGGATCGGCTGCGGCAGGGATCGGTACAGCCCTTGGCCTGGGCTATATCATATCCCTTATATTTAATCCCAGATCGCCCAAGAGATAGCCTTTTGGACCAGATGGCCTGCTGACTGGCCAGACGGCACAGACCATGCGCACAAGGACAATGGATGTCCTTATCAAAGAAGCAGGAAGCAACCTGATATGCCGCAGGTTGACATGCCCCTCCTTATATGGTAAAATTTACCATATAAGGAGGGGACATGGATAGGGAGATCATATACATTCTGGCAGTTGTCAATTTGACTTTGGGCTTTGTGCTTGTCTATGGATGCAAAAATCCGTACAGGGGGAGAAAAAGGAGAAAATAAAATATGCCTGCGGCAGCAGACCGCAGACGACCAAGAAAGCAAAAGTTTTTCTGCTTTTAGAAAGCAGCTTTTTACAAGAGATATAGGACCGCATGATCCGCTCTTTATATACATGAGAAAGCCCCTCCGGGGCATACCGCCGGAGGGGTTTATCTGCGGCCTGAGACGCCCGCCGGGGCGTCTTCGTTTATTTTGCTGAACAACATTCGATTATCTTGTCTATCACATCGGGATATGAAAGGCCTACGCCTGCCATCATTTTTGGAAAACGGCTCACAGATGTGAAGCCCGGTATGGTGTTGGCTTCACTGAAAATGATTTCTTTGTCAGGGGTAAGGAACATGTCGATGCGCGCAAACCCTTTGCAGCCAAGTATCCTGAACAGTTTTCTGCCTGTGTCGTTGACACGCTTTTCTGTTTCCGGGTCGAGACGGCCTGGGCTATGTATCTTTGAATCTACTCCTGTATATTTCTTTGTGTAATCGAAGAAACAGCCTGTAAACAGCTCAATTTCGTCTACACGGCCGACGATCTCGACATTTTTTCCGTCTCCGATGACCGAACAGCCTACTTCAAATCCATTGATCTTTTCCTCTATGATAAGCTCGTCATCGTATTGAAGGGCGAGGTTGACCGCATCCATCAATTCACCTGCGCTTTCTATGACGGAAATACCGTAGGACGACCCTGCCCTGACAGGCTTGACGAACAGCGGGTAGGTCAGGTCTGCGGTGGCCTCTCTGACAGTGGCTTCATCAAAATCCCTGGTCAGGAAGCAGGCCTTGGGGACTGCGATCCCGGCAGCTTCTGCCAGTACATGAGCTCTGTATTTATCCATGCATAAGGCAGATGAGAGGGTGCCGCATCCCATCAGGTCAATGCCGGCCATTTCTATGAGGCCCTGGACGGTGCCGTCTTCCCCGTTTTTTCCGTGGAGCATGGGAAAAGCGCCGTCAAGTCTTGTAAACGCAGGCCCTTCCGGACGGAGTTCTATCAGTCCGTGGACTGCACGATCCGGCACGATGTATGCCGGCGTGCAGTTTTCGTTGTCCTGCTGCCATGTATCTGCTTTGACATTTTCCGGATCACCATCGTACCTGAACCATCTGCCGTCTTCTGTGATGCCTATGGCTATGACATCGTATTTATCACGGTTTATGTTGGTAAGAACGGCATAGCCAGAGCTGAGGGAAATAAGATATTCGCTGGAGCAGCCGCCAAAAAGAACGGCTATTTTTTTCTTGTCCATCACAATACTCCTTTTTGAATAGGGCTATTTTAGATTTTCGGGGTTAAGTCCTTTGAGCTCATCGACAATGAAGATGCCGTCTTTGCGTATCAGTACATCATCAAAATATATTTCTCCTCCGCCGTATTCCGGACGCTGTATCATGACAAGATCCCAGTGTACAGCCGAATGGTTGCCGTTGTAAGCGTCCTCGTAGCACTTGCCTGGAGTCAGGTGGAAGCTGCCGCAGATCTTTTCGTCAAAGAGGGTGTCCTTCATAGGTGAAAGCACATAAGGGTTTACGCCGATGGCAAATTCTCCGAAATAGCGGGATCCGTCATCTGTATCCAGAAGGGCGTTGATCCTGCCTGTGTCGTTGGCGGTGGCCTTTATGATCTTGCCATTTTCAACTTCAAACCTTATGTTCTCAAAGGTAAATCCCTGTTCCTCAGAGAATGTGTTGTAGCTTATGACTCCGTTCATGGACTCCTTCACCGGGGCGGTGTATACTTCTCCGTCAGGTATGTTCCTGAGACCATCGCATTTGATGGCAGGGATGTCTTTGATGGAAAAAGTCAGGTCAGTCCCCGGTCCGACGATGTGGACCTTGTCGGTCCTGTTCATCATTTCTACCAGCGGATCCATGGCTTTGCTCATCTTTTTGTAATCCAGGGTACACACATTGAAGTAGAAATCTTCAAAGGCTTCCTGGGAACTTCCGGCAAGCTGTGCCATGGAAGGGTTAGGATAGCGCAGAACTACCCATTTGGTCTTGTCTACCCGGTAATCAAGGGTAGGGCTTGTTAGCTTATAGTACATATTGAGCTTGTCAGAAGGCACATCTGCAAGTTCAGAAGTGTTTTCCCCGGCCCTTACGGCTATATAAGCGTCCATGCCTTTCATCTGAAAGAGCTGGTAATCGTTGAGGAATTTTATCTGTTCTTCATCAGCTCCCAGAAGCACCTCTCTGAGGATGGAGCTGTCCCTGTGGTTTACATATGGCTTTGCGCCAAGAGCGTAAGCGTCTTTGATGAGCTGTCTTACCAGCGGACGGCAGCATTGGCCTTCGTAATCGATCAGCACTTTTTCGCCTTTTTGCAGATCGCAGGAATATGAAGTAAGTAGTTTAGAAAGTTCTTTTACTCTTGGATCCATTTTTACCTCCTTAAGTCATTATATGTATATTATAACCCAAAAATATGGTAAATAAAAGGTAAAATAGCAGGTTGATAATCAAAACAAATAAATGTAAAATATATGTGCAAAACTGTTGAAAAGAGGCACAAGATGAAAACGGTTTTTTTATTGAATCCCAAAGCAGGAAAAGGCAAAGGCCTTGACAGGATAAAGGAAGAAGTAGACAGGACGGCTGAGCGGATGGGCTGCGATGCAGGAATATATCTGACAAAGTCAGTGGGAGATGCAGAAAAGTTTGCGAGACTGGCCGCAGAGGAAGCCGAAAAGAACGGCGAAGAGATAAGGCTGATAGCCTGCGGAGGCGACGGCACGCTGAATGAAGTGATAAATGGCGCAGCAGGCTTTGGATGTGCTTCGGTGGGAGTAATGCCCATAGGAACGGGAAATGATTTTGTCAGAAATTTTTCCGGAGCCGGAGACCATATGAGCGTTGAAGCCCAGATCAGAGGCCGGGTGCAGAAATGCGATCTCATAAAATACCAGGGCGTTATAGACGGACAGGAGCGGACAAGATACTGTGCAAATATGTTTAATATAGGGTTCGACTGCAATGTGGTAGACCTTACGGCGAAAGTCAAGGAATATCCGCTGCTGAAGGGTTCGCTGGCTTATCTCGTATCGGTGCTGGCCATACTGGTCAAGAAAAAGGGTGCATTGCTTAAAGTTGAGATCGACGGTGAGACGGTCCAGGACGGACCTGTACTGCTGACGGCAGTGGCAAACGGGGCTTTCTGCGGGGGAGGCGTAAAAGGACTTCCAAAAGCTGACCTGACCGATGGGCTTATGGATGCCAGCATCATATACAATGTTTCCAGGACAGAGTTTTTGAAAAAGTTTCCGTATTATGCCAAAGGTACCCATCTTGATCTTCCCGATGTGGATAAGATAGTGTATTACAGGCAATGCAGGGAAGTGGCCATAACACCGCTCAACGGCATGATGCGGCTGTGTGTTGACGGTGAGATAAGTGATGCAGGGCAGATACATATGGAGATAGTACCGGAGGCCGCAAGGATAGTCGTACCGGCAGTTCTGACTGAACAGCAGCAATGATGCTGCCTTTTGCGGGGAGCATATGACAGGATGTACAAAAGAAAGCGGGAATTTATAAAATGGAAAAAAAGACAGCCATAGTTACGGGAGCATCCAGGGGCATAGGACTGGCTACTGCAAGGATGCTGGCCGGAGAAGGATATATAGTTTACGGTTTTTCCAGGTCTGAGGGCGGGCTTAAAACGCCTGACAGGCCTTCGGATGGAGTGACAGGAAGGATTGCAGATGCGCAAGTCAAAATCACGGAGACCATACGGGAGAGTACCGGATATTCCAGTCCTGCACCCAGGTGGGTGAACTGTGATGTAACTGATGAGGACAGCATAAGGTCAGCTTTTGACAGGGTACTGGGAGAAACAGGAAGGATCGATGTGCTGGTGTGCAACGCAGGCATGGGCATTTCAGGAGCAGCAGAATTTACACCTGTAGATGATTACCTGATGGAAATGGATGTAAATGTGACAGGAGCCATAAGGTGTGCTCAGGCGGCAATCCCTGTCATGAGAGAGCAGGGAAACGGCAGGATCGTGTTCATGTCATCACTTGCAGCCATATTTCCACTGCCGTTCCAGAGCTTTTACTCGGTAAGCAAAGCATCATTAAATGCCTTCAGCGATGCTGCCGGCATAGAACTGGCGCCTTTTGGGATACAGACTTCTGCGGTGATGCTTAACGATGTAAAGACAGATTTTACGGAAAACCGCCGAAAGACAGCAACTGGCGATGACATTTACGGAGGGCGCATATCAAAGTCGGTGGAAAAAATGGAAAAATCAGAACAGAGCGGCATGTCTCCTCAGCAGGTTGCAAAGACTGTATGCTCTATTTTGAGACGAAGGAAACTGCCGTCTCACAAGATCGTCGGAGTGGGCAATGAATTTCTGGGAGTCTTATACAGGATTTTGCCGACGGACCTTATGCTGCGGCTGCTTGCCATGATATACGGATAGGCGCCTTGGGATGCGTGAGCATTATGCCGGAAGCCGGACATCGTCTGGAGATGTCTTGGAAATCGCCGGGTCAGTGCAGGACGATCCAGAGAGAAAACATCGGAGCCGGCTGCCTGTAAGGCAGCCGGCTCCGGCGCTTGTATTATCTATTCTTTTTCTTTCATCACGCTCATATAAGCAGGGCGTATGATCTTATCCATACATATGAGTTCCTCGATGCGATGGGCGCTCCAGCCGACTATCCTGGCAACTGCAAAGATCGCTGTATATAATTCCTGAGGGATCCCAAGCATTTCATATACAAATCCGCTGTAAAAGTCCACATTAGGGCTGACGCCTTTATAGATCTTTCTCTTTTTTGCGATCACCTTAGGTGCAAGTTCCTCGATGTTGCGATATAGCTGGAAATCATATTCTCTGTTTTTCTCGCCTACGAGCTTCTCAACATAACCGCGGAAGATCCTCTCTCTTGGGTCAGAAAGAGAATAAACGGCGTGGCCCATTCCATAGATCAGGCCCTTATTGTCAAAAGCTTCTTTGTCAACGATCTTTGTGAGGTAAGCCTCAACTTCATCTTTATCGGCATAGTCTTTTACATGGGCCCTGATGTCCTCCATCATTTCCATTACTTTGATATTGGCGCCGCCGTGCTTAGGGCCCTTGAGCGAAGACATTGCGGCAGCGATGGTGGAATATGTGTCAGAACCGGATGAAGTCACGACCCTGGTGGTAAAAGTGGAGTTGTTACCGCCGCCATGCTCCATATGGAGGATGAGTGCCGTATCAAGGACCTTAGCTTCGGTTGCCGTGAATTTTTTGTTTGGACGGAGCATCATCAGCAGGTTTTCCGCAGTGGAAAGCTTGTGGTTAGGTCTGTGGATTATCATGCTGTCCTGTTTCTCGTAATAATTATATGCATGATATCCGTATATGGCCAGAAGCGGGAATTCGCTTATAAGTTTGATGCATTGACGGAGTGAATTGCTGACACTGGTATCCAGGGCGTTCCTGTCGTAAGAAGCCAGGGTAAGTATACTCCTTGTCATAGAATTCATTATGTCACGGCTGGATGCTTTCATTATGACATCTCTTGTAAAGTTGGTCGGTAATGTGCGGCATTTGCCTATCAGATCAACGAATTCTTCCAGCGTTCCATCATCAGGCATTTCTCCCATGAGAAGCAGGTATGCGATCTTTTCAAAGCCCATTTCTTCCGGGCCGAGACCGTTTATAAGTGTTTCCACCCGGTATCCCCTGTACCAGAGCTCGCCGTCGCAAGGGGTTTTTTTGCCGTCTATGACCTTAGAAGAAACTATATTGGAAATATTGGTAAGCCCTGTAAGGACTCCCTTTCCGTTTTCATCTCTGAGACCTTTGTTTACCCCATATTCATCATAAAGTCTCGGAGCTATGGCATCGTTTGCTCTGCAGATTTCTTCCTGCTTATGAAAATAATCATTCAGCTGTCTCGTCATCTGAAGATCCCCCCTTTTCGTCAAGTTCAAGGCTCATTACGGTCTCAAGCCTTTTCATCATATCCAGCAGCTGGATCATGTGGTCGGTGCCGAACTTCTCTATGACACGCCCGTAATAATCTTTTAGCTTTTCTTCCTGGTCGGTTATGAGTTTGGTTCCGGCTTCGGTGATGACAACATATGTGCCTTCATCGCCGGCTCCGTCGTAGGACCAGTTTACAAGACCGCGGTCGCGCAGATTGCCGACTATCTGAGAAATCTTGCGGATAGGTACCTGCATGGTGTCGGCAAGATCTTTCAGATAGGTCTTTCCCTCATAGATGTCATCTTTGTCGCTGTTTTCAGAAATGACTCCCAGCGCGATATATTCGGGAACTTTGATCTTAGTAAAATATTCTCTTATGTGGTTGTTTGCCATGATGTATCTCTGGTAGACAAACTCATTGATAAGATCGCCAATACTTACTTTTTTTGTCATAGCGGCTCCTTTCTCCCCTGTTGCTTTTACTTTGAAGAATTTAAAAAAGCATTCATATTCTCTGTGGCTCTCGACAGGTATTGGGCAAAAGCGACAGTTTCATCTCTGGAAAATCCCTTTTCTATTATGGAGACAAACTGGGCCTCGACTTTTCTGGCATCAGCTACAGGTCCCCTGGCCATGTCGCACAGGGAAAGATGCACAGTCCTGTGATTGCCATCTTCATAGCTGCCTGTCAGGTATCCGCGTTTTTTCAGGGAACGCACGGAAAGGGACACATGAGACTTGGTAAGCTTTAGCTTATCGACGATATCCTTTGCCGTATCGTTACCTTTGGCGCCGGCCAGATAAAGAAGCACCAGTATTTCAGCAATAGTTAAGTTGTATTTTTCACATATGGAATAAAATAAAATAGAATGGAGTTCTTTACAGGCGTACAGATTTTCAAACATAGTGTTCATGGGATACACCTCTGGATAACAGCTTGAATAGTTCGTTTTTGAACAATTCCATTATAATCCACAGCTATATTATTGTCAAGCTTTAAACGAGGAAAGCAGATAATAAAAAAACAAGCAATCATATATTGCCTGAGAAAGGGGATCAAACCTTTTTAAATTCTTTGATTATATCATGAATAAGCTGTTTTTGCTGGCCGGACAGGCTTACCCATGAATCAAACATTTCAGCCTGTTCAGAAGTAAGCTGCACCATTACGGTGTCCTCTGCAAAAAACTGAGACAAAGTGATGCCAAAAGCGTCACATATCTGTTCAAGAGTGGAAACAGACGGAACAGTGCCCCGCCTGTGCATATTTGCTATGGTTGATGAAGAAAGTCCGGATTCGAGAGACAGCCTGTAATCACTCCAGTTCCTTTCTTTCATGAGGCTGTCGATCCTATTGATCACATCCAAGTTATCACCTCCAACTAAAATAATTTTAATGCTCGATTGAACAATATAATAGAGTTCATTTGTCATTTTTATATTGCTCAAATGAGCAAAAAGTGATACAATTCTTAATGTGGCCACAGTATATACTGTTCAGGATGGAAAGAAAAATACATGACCATATCAAACATGGTATGATCCTGAAGCGCCCCTTTTATGATCAGGGCAGAGGCGGCCGCTCACTTGAGCGGCTGCCTCTGCCTGTCTGGTCGTTTATGGGGCTTTTTTGTATTTTTTCTCCAGACATTTACAATATGCTGCCGGTGTGATAGACTATAATCCTAAAAAACTTTAGACAAGGGAGAAAAAAATGAGCAGGACTGATCGAAAGCAAAAAGCCGAAAATGCCGTAAAGACCAAAAAAGGCAAGAAGCTCGAACGATTCAAGAACTGGTTTAAAGGGCTCAAGACATGGAAAAAAGTCCTTTTTGTCGGAGGGATCGTGCTCCTTGTACTTATCCTGACTGTAGGAGGCATAGCTTTTGCGTACTTAAACAGTTTATATAACCAGATACACGAACCGACTCCGGATGATTATGATCTTTCCCTGGTGGATGTGGACGGATATTATAACATATTGCTTCTGGGAGTTGACAGCAGGGACATGGACAACCTGGAAGGTACACGGAGCGACGCCATAATGATCGTCAGCATCAATGCGGAAACAAATGATGTTAAGATCCTTTCCGTATACCGTGATACTTACCTGAAGATGGGCGATACTTCTACTTATGACAAGATAACCCATGCCTGTGTATACGGCGGACCTGAGATGACCATGAAGACTCTCAACCAGGCCCTGGATCTGAACATAAGCAATTATGTTGTAGTTAACTTCAAAGCTGTAGCTGACCTTGTAGACGCTGTGGGCGGCATCGAGGTAAATGTGGAAGAATATGAGATACAGCAGCTCAATAAATATACCATTGAGACCGCAGAAAATATAGGAAGAGAAGACTATTCCCTTGTAGAAGAAGCAGGTACTCAGACCCTTGAGGGCGTACAGGCTGTTTCGTATGGAAGGATAAGAAAAGGCGTGGGCGATGATTTTAAGCGTACTGAAAGAATGCGCACAGTTATCACCCTTGTAATGGAAAAAATGAAGGGGATGTCATTCGGTGAACTGAGCGATATAATAGACATGATGACGCCTCAGGTACAGACAAACCTGTCCATGGGCAACATCCTCGGACTTGCCATCAGGCTGCCTCAGTATAATATAATAGGGACTGACGGATGGCCTTATAATGTCAGCACAGGCTATATAAGCGGGACTTCTTATGTATTCCCGTCGGATCTTGCGGCCAATGTGATAGAACTTCACCAGAAATTCTTTGTTCAGGACGATTATACGCCTTCTTCGATGGTCTACTCCATAAGCAGTCAGATCGCCCAGAGGATAGAAGCGGAAAGAAATGCAGGAAATATCGAAAACGAACAGGAAGAGCAGATAGATACCTCTCAGGGAAGCGCTTCTTCCGGCGGTAACACCGGGACCGGAGACGGCAGTAACACCGGGACCGGAGACGGCGGCAACACCGGGACCGGAGACGGCGGCAACACCGGGACTGGAGACGGCGGTAACACCGGGACCGGAGACGGCGGTAACACCGGGACCGGAGACGGCGGCAATACCGGAAGCGGAGACGGCGGCAATACCGGAAGCGGAGACGGCGGCAACACCGGGACCGGAGACGGTGGCAACACCGGAAGCGGAGACGGCGGCAGCACCGGAAGCGGAGACAGTGGCAGCACCGGAACCGGTGGAACAGGAGGCAATGCCTCAATGAGCCGGAATATAACCGCAGCCCAGGGTGATGTTCTCTTAAGGGAAAGCATTGTGCCGGCCTCAGCGGCATGATCTTAAAGATATGTAAGGATCGAAATCTGAAAATGACAGTAAAAAAGGACAGGCCAAGGTGACGATGCGGCCTGTCCTTTTGTTTATTCTGCATTTGCACTTGGGAGCTTGAGGGTTAGCTTATTATGTTCCGATGGCTCTGTCATTTTCTGAGATGGGCCGCCTGCTGTTTTCTCCTGCTCCTTTTCGAGAAGCCATGCTGCACGCTCCATGAGCATTCCCCTTGAGAAAGGTGAGAGTTCTTTATAGATGCTGACCAGCTCCCGTGTCTCCTCATCCAGATTGCAGTTGTTCGCAAGATAACTGAAAAATTTGTCAGGATCACGCTCAAACAAAGAAGCCATATCGATACCAAGACGATTGGCTATGGTGTAAAGTGCTTCAGCATCAGGAGTACGGTTCCCAAGCTCATAATGGGCATACAGACCTCTGCTTGAACCGATATAATCTGCCATATCTCCCTGACTGAGCCGTTTAGTCAGGCGCAGTGTCCTCAAATTGCCGGCTATTATCATTTGCGTGTCAAGTCTCATGTTTGATCTCCTTGTATATCTGTTTTTCTCATCCATCCGCCCCTATAATATAAGTGTAAAATATTATGGAAAAAGTTGCATGTTTTAACTGTTTTTTCTAATAAAGTAATAACTGACAGCCATATGATATAAAAAGTGTAACTAACAGTAACATAATGTGCTATAAGACAGATTGAAATATATGGTAAATTGGGAGTATAATAAAATAAAGACAAGCAAGATATATCGGTATAATATTTGTAACTATATGATACAATGCCTAAAAAAATTCAGAGTACAATATTAAAGAGAAAAGTGGGATGGGACTATGAATCATCAAATTGCAGAAGAAAACATCGCCGGATTGTATAAAGAAAGGGTAGAAATAGTACTTCGATTTTATAATGAAGTACGCCACTACATATGCACTACCAACATAAATCAGAATGATGTGGAAGACGCAGTACAAGACACTTTTATTGAAGCTCTGACCAACATACACAAGCTGCGTGAAATTGAGAGCATGAAGTGGTGGCTCCTGAAGATCGCAAAACGGCAGGCATGCAAGTACATGAAAAAAGACAAGAGAAAAAATGATTACGAAAGTTCTTTTGAGATGGATGACAATGTGCAGATGAGAACAGACATCTTGTCTGATAAAGATATGGATGATCTGCTAAAAGGTATCCAGCGGGAACAGCTGAACAAAATGATCTCAAGACTGAATGAAAAAGAGATAAAGGTGTTGTTATTATATTATGCATATGGCTATAAGCAGAAAGAGATAGCCAGATTAACCGGTGAAAGTCTTACTAATGTCAAAACGCTGGCCAAACGGAGCCGCGACAAACTGCGGGCGATCATCCAGAAAGAATGGGAGATATACGATAAAAAGGAGGAAAAATAGGAGCATCTTTTTGCCGTACAAACAGACACCTTCTGTTATGTCAACTGTGAGTTTAGATAATATTACTTTAAAGCAAATAAATGCTTGTATTATCGGAATTTTATGCTATACTATAATTGCAGAAGAAAAGGAGGATGTCATGCTGGAAACATTTGAAACACTTGATAGAGCAGCAATCGGAAAAAGGATCACAGAAGGCAGGAAGCATATAAAGATGAGGCGAGAAACACTTGCTGAAAAGCTGGATGTATCAGTGCAGTTCATTGCAGATGTGGAATACGGTAAAAAAGGCATGTCGATGAAAACTTTTTATTCAATATGCCAGGCGCTGGATATTACGCCAAACTATCTGCTGGCTGGAAGCAGATATTCCTTTACAGGCAGCGAAGAATATACCCGTGTGTGCGAGGAGATCGCTTTTCTGCTCAAGGACTGTGACGACAAACAGATAAGCGCCGCCGGCGATATCATACGGATATATGCAGACAGTGTGAAAACAAAGAAACCGGCTGTATGTACGGACGAGGAAAATGCCGACAGTTAAAAAGTGATGCATCCGGTGTGAGAAGCTGTGTATGATCCGGGCGCAGTGCAGCGGCACCAGCTATCGCATGATGTACATCACATATCGGGTCATGGCTTGCATTTCTTATATCAGGCCATCAAAACAAGCCCTCTGCAGAAAAAAAGCGGAGGGTTTGTTGCCATGTAAGGAAAAAGAAAAACTATGATCAAATGTGTTGAAATCGTGCTTTTTGGCAAAAATAGTTGAACAAGACGCTCGAATTTAGTATAATTAAATGACCGAATTGTACAAGAGGGATAAAATGGACTTTTTTAACAGTAAAAAATTCAGGATATTTTTGCTGATCATACTGGACATTTGCAGCGTTGCGGCAGGTGCGATGGGAGCCCTTATACTCAGATTTGACGCCTCATCTATCCCGCAGCATTATTTCTGGGGCGCTGTGCATAGCATGCCGGTGTATTTTGTGATAACCATAGCTGTCATGGCTGCATTGAAATTATATAACAGAGTTTGGACCTATGCTTCATTAAATGAGCTTTTTACCATTATAAAGGCCTCGGTTTTGATAGAAGCTATTTTTGTGTGCTACCATGTGCTCATGCAGATCAATATGCCGCGGAGCTATTATCCGATTGGATTTCTGATCATGACTATACTGTTCATGGCTACCAGGTTTGCAAAGGCCATATTGAAGAATGCCCAGGATTCCAATACCAAGGTAAAGGTGACCAACCGTGTCATGGTCATAGGAGCCGGCTCTGCTGCCGCCATCCTCATCAAAGAATACAGGGCCAGGGATAACGGTACCGCCGTTGTCTGCGCCATAGATGATAACAAGAATAAAAAGAACAAGTACATTCTCGGTGTCCCCATAGTCGGAGACCGGAATGACATAGCTAAAAATGTAGAAAAGTACCGGGTATCTGAGATCGTCATCGCTATACCTTCGGCCGACATCCAGACCACCAGAGAGATAATCAGGCTCTGTCAGGACACCAAGAAACCGGTAAAGATACTGCCTGCTGTGGCAAAGAGCCTGACGACATCCCTTTCACAGGAGATCAGGCCGGTAAACTACGAAGATCTTCTGGGCAGGGAGCCTGTAAAAGTCAATAAAAAGGGTATAAGAGAGTTCATCGGCGGAAAGACGGTACTGGTCACCGGAGGCGGCGGTTCCATTGGATCGGAACTGTGCCGTCAGATAATATCATACAATCCGGCCAAGCTGATAATATTTGATATTTATGAAAACAACGCATATGAGATACAGATGGAACTGGAAAGGCATTTTCCGGATGCCAATATATCCGTACTGATCGGCTCCGTAAGGGATTACGACCGGCTTGAGGCTGTTTTCAAAAAATACAGGCCAAATATCGTATATCATGCGGCAGCTCACAAACATGTGCCCCTGATGGAAAAATCGCCCAATGAGGCGGTCAAGAACAACTGCCTGGGCACATTGAACACCGTAAAACTGTCTGATAAATACGAAGTGGACAATTATGTGCTGATCTCCACCGACAAGGCGGTAAGGCCTACCAATATAATGGGCGCTACCAAGAGGATATGCGAAATGATGGTCCAGTCCTACGCCAGAAGATCAGAGCATACAAGATTTGCGGCGGTCAGGTTCGGCAATGTACTGGGCAGCAACGGTTCTGTCATACCTCTGTTCCTGAAGCAGATCGAAGAAGGCGGCCCGGTAACGGTGACCCACAAGGAGATCACGAGATTTTTCATGACCATACCGGAAGCTGTTTCCCTGGTGATACAGGCCAGCCTCTTTGCCAAGGGCGGAGAGATCTTCGTCCTGGATATGGGAAAACCGGTCAGGATATACGAGCTGGCCGAGAACCTGATAAGGCTCAAGGGCATGCGGCCCGGTGAAGATATCAAGATCGACATCGTAGGCCTCCGCCCCGGAGAAAAACTTTATGAGGAGATACTCATGGACGAGGAAGGCCTTGACAAGACGGAAAACAATATGATCTATGTGGGCAAGCCGCTGAAAATAGACGAGGAAAAATTCTTCAGCCAGCTGGAAAAGCTGATCCAGGCCAGCTTTGAAAACGGCAATCATATAAAAGAGCTGACGGAAGAAGTCTGCGGGACTTATACTATTACTGATAATTAGAGGTGAGATATGAACGAACCATCGATCAGACCGTTTGAAAAGAAGATATACCTTTCTTCTCCGACTATGCACGGCGAAGAATTGCAATACATGAAAGAAGCTTTTGATACCAACTGGATGTCGACCGTAGGCCAGAACATAAATGAAGTGGAAAGGCTCACCTGTGAAAAAATAGGCTGCAAGAACGCAGTCGCCCTTTCTTCAGGGACCGCCGCCCTGCACATGGCTGTAAAGCTGGCAGGCGTCAAGCCGGGAGAAAAAGTTTTCTGTACAGATATGACCTTTGACGCTACAGTAAACCCTGTCGTATATGAAGGCGGGGTACCGGTATTCATTGATACAGAATATGACACATGGAATATGGATCCGACTGCTCTGGAAAAGGCCTTTGAAATATATCCTGATGTCAGGGTTGTGGTACTGGCCCACTTGTACGGTACGCCTGCTAAATGGGATGAAATACGCAGCATCTGCGACCGGCACGGAGCTGTGATGATCGAAGATGCGGCTGAATCCCTCGGCGCAACTTATAAAGGAATCCAGACTGGAGCTTTCGGCGATCACAGCGCCATTTCTTTCAACGGAAATAAGATAATAACCGGATCTTCCGGAGGTATGCTCCTGACAAAGAGCGCAGAGGCAGCAGATAAAGTGCGCAAATGGTCAACCCAATCAAGGGAAAACGCACCTTGGTATCAGCACGAGGAACTGGGATACAATTACAGGATGAGCAATGTGATAGCCGGAGTGGTGAGAGGGCAATTTCCTCATCTGGATGAACACATCGCCCAGAAAAAGGCGATATACGAAAGATACCGTGAAGGCCTGAAAGACCTTCCGGTCACTATGAACCCATATGATGAGGAGAATTCTCAGCCAAACTTCTGGCTCTCATGCATGATAATAGAGCCGGAAGCCATGTGCAGACAGGTAAGAGGCGAGTGTGAAGCCCTCTATATAACAGAAAAAGGCAAGTCATGTCCTACAGAGATCCTGGAGACCCTGAGCGCATACAATGCGGAAGGAAGGCCTATATGGAAGCCTATGCACATGCAGCCGATATACAGGAATAATGACTTTATAACCAGGGAAGGCAGCGGCAGAGCCAAGACCAACGCTTATATTTCCGGCGGGGCGTTGGGAAGCGACGGAAAACCGCTGGATGTAGGCATGGATATTTTCCAGAGAGGATTATGCTTGCCAAGCGATAATAAAATAACAGAAGAGCAGCAAAATAAGATCATAGAAATAATCAAAAAATGTTTTGAGTAAAGGGGAAAGCAGTGACGGCGCAGCGTAAGAGAGGTTTTTATGAAAAGTATATAAAAAGGATTTTTGACATTGTGCTGTCAGGTCTGGCGCTCATAATACTCAGCCCGGTGATCGCCATAGTGGCCCTGCTGGTAAGAGTGAAGCTTGGAAGTCCTGTTATATTCAAGCAGGATAGGCCGGGATTAAATGAAAAGATATTTAAGATGTATAAGTTCCGCTCCATGACTGATGACCGGGACGAAAACGGAGAACTGCTGCCGGATGAAGACCGACTGCCGTCTTTTGGCAAAAAGCTCAGGAGTACCAGCCTGGATGAGTTGCCCGAACTGGTCAACATATTTAAAGGCGATATGAGCATAGTAGGCCCGAGACCGCTTTCTGTAGTGTATTTGCCATATTATACAGAAGAAGAAAGAATAAGGCACACGGTAAGGCCCGGTTTGACCGGACTTGCTCAGATAAACGGACGGAACGCCATTTCATGGGAAGAAAAATTCCGATACGACATAGAGTATGTAAAAAATATATCCTTGGGACTGGATATTTCTGTTTTCTTCGGAACTATTGGCAAGGTCCTCAAGCGAGAAGGCATAGGCCAGGCAGAAGAAGCCCCGGTCAGCCTGCATATTGAAAGAAAGGACAAGATATAATGAATATCGTTGGTGAAAAAGTATATCTGAGAGCAATGGAAAGGTCAGACATGGAGCTTTATCGCAGAAATGTCAACGAACCTGAAATCGAACACGCCGTAGGCGGCTGGAGCTTTCCGATATCGTCATACCAACAGGATAAGTGGTATGAAAACGCCGTAGCCGATAGGAACAACCTCAGACTTACCATTGCCAGGAAGGATACGGATGAGGTTTTGGGGATGATAAATCTTGTTGATATAGACTGGAAATCCGGCGTTGCTTTCAGCGGGATCAGGCTGTTCGGCAACGAGCATCACGGCAAGGGATATGCCAGGGATGCGGTAATGGCTCTCATGGGGTATGCTTTTAATGAATTGAGGCTCCATCGTATAGAGGGATCCATAATAGAGACCAATGAACCATCTAAAAAGCTCTATGAGAAATGCGGATGGAAAGTTGAAGGTGTTAAAAGAGAAGCCGTATTTAAAAACGGCAGATATTACGACGAGCTGCAGGTGGCTATTTTAAAGAGTGATTATGACAGCCTCAAAGAGAAAAAATAAAGAAATAGGCAGCAATTTCTTTGATGTAGAAAGATCAGCGCAGCCAAATAAACTGGCCGGACAAGACCTTATATTTTACTTGTCGGGGAGGATGGCACTGCGTCAGATCATCAGAGATATCAAGCGCGATAAAACAATAAAACGAGCGAGTTTACCGTCGTATTGCTGCGAATCTATGATAGAGCCTTTTCTTAAAGAAAACATCGAAGTTATATTTTACGATGTGTTTTTAAAATCGGGAAAGATTGTCTGCAATGGAGACGGTATAAATAATGCCGATATGATCCTCACTTTAAATTATTTCGGCATAGATACTTCATATACCCGAAAATTTGAACAAGAGATCAGGGCTGCGCATCCAGACTCCGTGATCATAAAAGACGCGACCCATTCATTGTTGTCAGACGATGTATATGATGATACTTACGACTATGTTTTTGCGAGCATAAGAAAATGGTCAGGACTTTCCGGAGGAGTGATACTGAAAAGCAGTCCGGACATTGAGCCGTTGACCAGATTAAACATGGATTACGAGAAAACGGTACATGAAGCGATGTCCGCCAAAAAAGAATATATACGAGACGGCAAAGGAAGTAAAGAGCGATTCCTTTCACTGTATAACAAAGCAGAGGAAATGCTCGACAGCGATCCGGCAGGATATGGGATAAGCAAAAATGCGAAAGAACAATTCAGATATTTTGATCTGGACAGGGTAGCAGGCAGCAGAAAATCTAACTGTCAAATACTTGCCGACAACCAGGATATATGGCGCATGAAAGGCATTGAGCCTGTGTGCGCAGATCTGTCTGAGGGAGATATTCCGCTTTTTTTCCCTGTGATATTCCGCTCAAAAGATCATAGAGACAAGGTCAGGAAATATCTGATAGATAATGAGGTGTACTGCCCGGTCCACTGGCCGGTTTCACCTGCGCACCGGCTTACCGGTAAGACCATAGAAATATATGACCGGTGTCTGTCCGTTATATGTGATCAGCGATACAGCACCGCAGATATGCTCAGGATCATGGGGCTGATCGATAGTTATAAGGGAGAAGACATCTGACATGAAGATAGAAATAATAAATTGTGACCAAGCACAACGATGGGACGATATTGTAAAAAGCTTTGAAGATCACGATGTATATTATCTTAACGGATATACAGAAGGATTTAAGATACACGGAGACGGACAGCCTATCTTGATCTATATGGAAGATGACGGCGTCCGGGCAATAAATGCTGTCATGAAAAGAACTCTATCAGGTATACCTGATATGGAGGACGCTCCGGTAGTAAAAGAGAATTTTGATATCTGCACCCCATATGGATACGGCGGTTTTCTGATCGAAGGAACGCTGAGCGATAAAATGGCCGGGGCCTACCGGGATTTTTGCGTAGAAAATAATATCGTTTCTGAATTTGTCAGATTTAATCCTATGACAGATAATCAGGCAAAATGCGGAAATTTGTACGATATCGTTCCTTTAGGCGAGACCGTCTATATAGATCTTCAAAACGAAGAATATGTATGGGAGAACTTTACCAGCAAGAACCGAAATGTTATCCGCAAGGCCCAAAAGGAAGGCGTGACCATCCATATGACCGATCAGCCGTGGATAATAGACGAGTTCATGGAAATATATAACTCCACCATGGACCGCGACAGTGCGGAAGATTATTATTACTTTAAAAGGGGATATTACGAAAGCATCATAGCCGGCTTAAAGGATCATTACCAGTTTTTTTATGCGAAGAAGGATGAGAAGATAATAGCGGTTTCGATAATATTGTTTGCCAATCGACGCATGCATTATCATCTGTCTGCATCCAGAAAAGAATTTCAAAAGTATGCGCCTACCAATCTGCTTTTGTATGAAGCATCTAAATTCGGAATAGACATGGGATTCGAGTCCTTTCATCTCGGAGGCGGAGTCGGTTCCAAAGAAGACGGCTTATATAAATTTAAAAAAGCGTTTAACAAAAATGAAAATAAACATTATTGCATAGGGAAAAAAATATATGATGAGCAAAAATATGACCAACTCGTAAAATGCAGGAAAGATATAAAAAACGAGAACTTTTTCCCTAAGTACAGAGGTTAAAATGAATAATTCAAAGACGATATGGATATGGAACCATTATGCCACCAATATGTTTTTTGAAAAAGGAGGCAGGCATCACTGGTTCGGCAGGCACCTGGTCAAAAAAGGATATAATGTCAAGATCTTCTGTGCGTCGACTATACACAACAGTGAAGAGGAAGTCGATACAAAAGGCAGGACATATTTTACCGATTTTTCTGACGGAATAGAATATGTTTTTATCAAGACCCCAAAATACACCGGCAACGGAAAAGCCAGAATAAAAAACATGTACGCTTTTTATAAAGAACTTTTCCCGGTCTCAAAAGAAATCGCCGCAAAAGACGGGGACCCGGATGTGATCTTGGCATCTTCTGTCCACCCTCTTACATTGATAGCAGGCATAAAAATAGCCAAGAAAATGGGCATACCATGCGTATGCGAGGTGAGGGACCTGTGGCCGGAAAGCCTTATAGAAGTAGGTATCCTTGGACGAGACAGTTTGCCTGCAAAGGTGCTTTGTAAAGGAGAAGCGTGGATATATAAAAGGGCTGACAAACTTATTTTCACCATGCCGGGAGGTGAGGATTATCTGAAAGAGAGAGGTCTTGATAAAAAGATCGACCTTAAAAATGTATATAATATAAATAACGGTATAGACCTGATCGATTACCGCAGAGAAGAAGCAGAAGATACCTTCGAGGATGATGATCTCGATGATGACAGCTTCTTCAAGGTCATGTACACCGGTTCCATAAGACGAGCCAACTGTGTGGGAGACCTGGTCGATGCGGCGGTCATATGCGATCAGAAAAGTGATAAAAAGATAAAGTTCGTCATATACGGAGACGGAGATCAGAGGGCCGAACTCGAAGAAAAAGCGGAGCAGCTGGGACTGGACAATATAGTTTTCAAGGGAAGGGTAGAGAAAAGATACATTCCGTTCATATTGTCTAAAGGCGATCTTAATGTAGTTACCGGTGAAGACAGCAACTTGGGCCGTTACGGTGTCAGCTGGAATAAACTGTTCGAGTATATGGCCAGCGGCAAGCCTATCGTCGCCAATTATAATATTCAGAGGTACAACTTCGTAGATGAATATGGATTCGGCGAAGCCAGGCGGTATAAAGATAATGGTCAGTTTGCAGAGGCTATAATAAGAATGTCAGAATTAGACAGAGCTCAGTATGATGATCTGTGTGCCAATGCAAAAACAGCAGCTCAGGATTTCGATTACGAAAATCTTACGGACAGGCTGGAAGCAGTTTTGAAAGAAGCAGTTGGGGTATCATGGTAAAGATAAGAGATATTTTGGATCTTCTCAGAGCAGATGGAGAGATATCCTTCAGGGGGAAAGAGGACGCAGAAATAACCGGATTTTCTTCAGTTACAAACTATCAGGCCGGTACTGTCACATGGTGCAAGACCGCAGAGACCGCTGGCCGAATGGCGGCAGGAACTATGCGATTTAAGCTGGTCATCATGCCTCCGAGCCCGCAGCTTCCGGACAACTTTGAAAATATCATCATAACAGAAAAGCCTAAAAAGATATTTTTTGACATAGTTGAACAGTTTTTTGCCGAAAACAGGCAGCTGCCGGATGTGGGACAAGGAACATACATATCAGAAGAAGCGGTCATAGGAAAAAATGTGAAGATAGGATACAACTGCGTGCTGGACGGCAAGATAACTATCGAAGATGATACCGTGATATACAATAATGTCACCATGATAAATAAAGTTCATGTGGGCAAGCGATGCGTGATACACTCGGGCACTGTTATAGGACATGATGACTTTGCATATGTAGAGGATGAATGTCATAACAAGAAAATGATAAAGCATTACGGCGGAGTAGATATAGGTGACGATGTCTTTATCGGAGCCAACTGTGCGATAAACAGAGGAACTATAGACGATACCGTTATCGGAGAAGGAACCAAGATCGACGGGTTCTGCCATATTTCCCATAATGTATGTCTTGGCAGAAAGAATGCGCTTGTGTCAGGAACGAGGATATATGGATCTGTCAGAACCGGAGAAAATGCGTATATAGCGTCATCTATAATAAAAAACCAGCTCCATATAGGCGATAATGCCGTCGTTGGCATGGGAAGCGTAGTAATACGAGATGTAAATGAAGATGATGTTGTTGCCGGTGTTCCGGCAAAATCTATAAAAGAAAAGTGATAAGAGGTGTGAGATGAAGGAACAATTGCTTAACAAAATAAAAAATAAAGAGATCACCGTAGGAGTGGTGGGTCTCGGCTATGTCGGCCTTCCGCTGGCAGTAGAAAAAGCCAAGGCCGGCTTTAAGACCATCGGCTTCGATGTACAGAAGGCCAAGGTCGATATGGTCAACGCCGGGCACAATTATATCGGAGATGTAGTTGACGATGACCTGAAAAAGATCGTTGACGACGGCATGCTCCGCGCCACTACAGACTTCGGCTTTGTGAAAGATGTGGACTTCATAGCCATATGTGTGCCTACACCTCTTGACGCACATCAGCAGCCGGACATAAGCTATGTCAAGTCTTCTGCTGAAAATATCGCAAAGCATCTTACAAAAGGTACAATGGTAGTCCTGGAATCAACTACATATCCGGGAACTACGGAAGAACTGCTCAAGCCTATCCTGGAGTCATCAGGCCTGAAATGCGGAGAAGATTTCTATCTGGGATTTTCACCTGAGCGAGTAGATCCGGGCAACAAGCAGTTCAAAACGAAAAACACTCCGAAGGTAGTAGGGGCTATCGGAGATGATGCGAGAGAAGTGATAGCAGCCATGTACAGAGCCGTACTGGAGGGAGATGTGTATGAGGTTTCATCCCCTGCCGTGGCTGAGATGGAAAAAATTCTGGAAAACACTTACAGAAATATAAATATAGGCCTTGCCAATGAAATGGCGATGCTGTGCCACAAGATGGGAATAGATTACTGGGAAGTAGTAGATGCTGCCAAGACTAAACCGTACGGATTCCAGGCCTTTTATCCGGGCCCGGGACTTGGAGGCCACTGCATACCTCTTGACCCATATTATCTTTCATGGAAAGCCAGGGAATACGGCTTCCATACATCCATGATCGAGAGCTCCATGATGGTCAACGATGGAATGCCGGAATATTGTGTAGAAAGAGCGATGGCTATCCTGAACCGTCATAAAAAGGCCCTCAACGGGTCAAAGGTCCTGGTGCTTGGCGTGGCATACAAAAACGACATTGACGATTACAGAGAAAGCCCTGCTATCAAAGTGATCGAAGAGCTCAAAAAAGCCGGAGCCGAAACAGACTTCTATGATCCGTGGATCAGCGAATACAAAGACAAGGGACAGGTTTTCAAGGGCATAGAAAAGATAGACGAAAAGATAATCGCAGGCTATGATATCATAGTCATAACAGCAGCTCATACTAATATAGATTATGATATGATACAGGGGAACGCTCAGGCCATATTCGATACGCGCAATGCCATGAAGGATATTGCTGAGCGTGATAAGATAGAGGTGCTGTAATGGGAGAGTTTTTTGTACACGAGTCAAGCTATGTAGACGACCATGTAAAAATCGGAAAAGGAACTAAGATATGGCATTTCTGCCACATACAGTCCGGCGCTGAAATAGGAGAGAACTGTTCAATGGGGCAGAATGTCAATGTCTCCAATAATGTAAAGATAGGCAACGGCTGCAAACTCCAGAACAATGTTTCTGTTTATGAAGGAGTTGAAATGGAAGACTATGTTTTCTGCGGGCCGTCTATGGTGTTTACCAACGACCTGACGCCGAGAGCAAAGTATCCAAAAGGCAGTGCAGGCTATAAAAAAACTCTGCTGAAAACGGGTGCGACCGTGGGAGCCAACGCAACAATAGTGTGCGGGCATACCATAGGAAAATGGGCTATGATAGCCGCCGGGGCCGTAGTGACAAAAGATGTTAATGACCATGCCTTGATGGCAGGGGTACCCGCAAAACAAATCGGATGGGTATGCGAGTGTGGTAATAGACTGGGGGAAGATTTGTCTTGCGAAAAGTGTGGAAGAAAGTATATTTTGGAAGAAGGAAATTTAAAGGAAGGGGAAAATGGATTTCACATATAAGGCCTATGATGGCTTGATAGGAGAGATTTTAGACAACAACTATGTGATAACCGATTATTTTAATTACAAAAAACATAAAAAATGCGTGATATTGCGTCACGATATAGATTATGACCTTAGAAAAGCGCTTATGATATCGGAGATCGAAGCCTCCTATGGCGTAAGCTCCACATTCTTCATATTGCTCACATCAGACTTTTATAATATCTGTTCTAAGCGTTCCATCAGGGTCATCAACAAGATAAAGCAATGCGGGCACCATATCGGCCTGCATTTTGACGAAGCTAAATACGGAATAGACGATTCCAACCGCGACGGCCAGAAACTTTCAGACCTTATAAAAAGAGAAATAGGAATTTTCTCAGATATCGTCAAGGAAGATGTCAAAGTGGTATCTATGCACAGGCCATCTGCGGGAATACTGAAACTTGAGCATGAGGGAAAATTGGATCTTGGAGATATAATCAATTCGTACGCTCAGGAGTTTTTCAGCGGGTTCAAATACCTGTCGGACTCTCGTATGAAGTGGAAAGAAGATGTGGAAGATGTTATTTCATCAAATAAATATGACCGTCTTCACATTCTGACTCATCCGTTCTGGTATAATGCTGATAACAAAAATCCTGACGAAATAATACAGAATTTCATAGTCAGAGCTATGTATGACAGAAAGATAACATTAAACAGTAATATAACAAATTTAAAGGAATTTACAGGCGATGAATTTCTGAAGGATGTGAAGATCGGAGGTAAATGACACATGAAATACGCCCTTATAGGCTGCGGCCGGATTGCAGTAAATCACATAAAAGCCGCCCTGAACAATAAACTGGAGATCGTTGCTGTATGCGATGTGCTGCCGGAGAAGATGGAAGCACTGCTCGCCAAGTATGAACTCCAGGATGATAAAACTATCAAAAGATATACAGATTACAAGGAAATGATCAAAAACGAGAAGCCGGAGCTTGTCAGCATAGCTACCGAAAGCGGCATACACGCTGAGATAGCTCTTTTCTGTATAGATCAGGGCGTCAATGTGATCATAGAAAAACCTATGGCTATGAGCATGGAAGATGCTGATAAGATAATAGCGACGGCAGAAGCAAAAAATGTAAAAGTTTCTGCATGCCATCAGAACAGGTTCAATGTGGCTGTCCAGGAACTGAGAAAAGCTCTGGAAGCCGGACGGTTCGGCAAACTGTCCCATGGTTCCATTCATGTAAGATGGAACCGTGACCACGGATATTATGACCAGGCGTCCTGGAGAGGCACATGGGAACAGGACGGCGGAGCTCTCATGAACCAGTGCATACACGGCATAGACCTGCTGAGATGGATGATGGGAGACGAGGTAGAGGAAGTTTACGGAGCTACCCGGCAGCAGTTCCATGATTACCTGGAGGCTGAAGATGTTGGAATGGCAGTCGTTAAGTTTAAAAACGGAGCCATCGGCACCATCGAGGGAACGACCAATGTATATCCAAAGAACCTCGAAGAGACCCTGTATATCTTTGGCGAAAACGGCACCGTCAAGATTGGCGGAACCTCTACCAACAACATTGATGTGTGGGATTTTGCCGATGAGACAGAAGAAGATAGCAAGAACAAAGAACTGAAAGAAGCTACCAGCAATGTTTACGGAAATGGACATACCAGCTTATTTGCCGATGTCATCGACGCTGTAAAGAATGACAGAAAGCCATATGTAGACGCAGTAGCGGGCAGGAACGCCCTTGAGATGGTACTGTCCATATACAAGAGCCAGAAGGAAGGCAAAGCTGTTAAGCTGCCTCTGACTGATTTTGCCAGCACAGATATGAAGGGTGAGTTTTAGTAATGATAATATGTCATATGACAAGCGCTCACGACAGCGACGACATAAGGATATTGAAAAAACAGTGCGTCTCCCTTGCCAAGAATAAGGACAATAAGGTTTTTCTTGTTGCAAAGGGAGCCAGCTATGAATATAAAAATGTTCAGATAGTCGGAATAGGTGTCCAACAGGGCGGCAGACTGAACAGGATGGTCAATGTGGGCAGAGCTGTCTATGAGAAAGCGCTGAGTCTTGATGCAGACATTTATCAGTTTCACGACCCTGAGCTCCTGCCATATGCCAAAAAATTAAAGAAGCGTGGCAAGAAAGTCATATTTGACAGCCACGAAAATTATAAAGAGCAGATAATGCAGAAGGGATATATCCCCAAACCACTCAGAGGCATAATCAGAACAGCTTATTCTGTAATAGAATCCCGGGCATGCAGGTATCTGGACGCCGTGTTATATCCCGAGGATATAAGTCCTTATGAGGGCATCGCAAAGGAATGTGTAGTCATCCGCAATACGCCCATGCTGGACGAGCTGGAGCCGGAGATCCCATATGAAGAGAGACAGGAAAAAGTGTGCTGCGTAGGCACATTGAGCGAAGACAGAGGCATAAGGGTACTGATGAGAGCCTGTTACAAGGCTGGTATTCAACTTGTTCTGGGAGGAAGATTTTCACCGCCATCCTTTGAGGACAGCCTCAGAAGCGAAGATGCTTTCGAAATAGTAGATTACAGAGGTAAGTGTGACAGGCAGCAGGTAAATGATATATATAATGAGTGCATGGTAGGCGCTGATAATATTTTGGCAGTGGGACAATATCCTTATGTCAAGACATTGTCCACAAAAGTATATGAATATATGATAATGAAAATGCCATATTTTACTTCAGACTTTTATTTTAACAAGGAGATAATCGATCAATATCAATGCGGTATATATATGGATCCCGAAGATGTGGACGCTGTGGCCGGCGCTGTAAGATTGCTTATCGACAACAAAGAAAAAAGCAGAATCATGGGAGAAAACGGCCGCAAGCTAGTTGAAGAAAAATTCAACTGGTCAGTTGACGAAAAGCGGCTGTTTGAACTGTATGAAAGACTGTACAGAGAAAAAACCGGTGAAAGATGAAGATTTGTCTGATTTCAAGAAACATAAACAGTGACTATAGAGGCAGCTTTGAGTTTGATCAGGCCATGGCCCTTAAACAAAGCGGTGATGAAGTATATGTGATCTCACTGGACTTAAGATCGATAAGACGAAAAAGAAGGATAGGGCTTTACTGGGATGTGCATGGAGGGATAAATATACTTAGATGCAGCTATCCCTTAGGCAAAGTAAGCAGAAAAATCTTCTATGCCGCAGGTAAAAGGCTGTTTGAACGGGCATATAGAGAAATGCTCAGGGGAGCAGGCCATATAGACATAATACACTCTCATTTTCTGGAAACATCGTATATAACTGCGACGGTCCTAAAAGAAAAACTTAAAGACCGGACGCCTCTCATAGTTACGGAACATTCAAGCCTGATAAATGATGATATTGACAAGCTCAGCGGAGACATAATTTCAAAAGCGAAATATGTATATGCGAAAGCGGACAGAGTGATTGCTGTCAGCGAAGCGCTTGCAGGCAGGATAAGGAATAACTTCAAAACAGACTGCGATGTGGTTTATAATGTGCTGGATACGGATATATTCCGTTTTATAGGCAAAAGGGGCGCTTTAGGCAAAAATAATTTTGTATTCGTAAGCACTGGTAATCTGCTGCCAAACAAGCGGATGGACATGCTGATCAGTTGTTTCTGTCGGGCTTTTAAAGATGATCAAGGTGTGAGCCTTTATATTTTCGGCGACGGACCCATGAGACAGCCTTTGAATAAACTGATCTGTCGCGAAGATGCCGAAGACAGGATTTTTCTCATGGGAAGAAAGACCAGAAAAGAAATAGCGGAATTTTATAAGAAAGCTGATGCATTTGTGCTGCTTTCGGAAAAAGAGACTTTCGGAGTGGCATATGTGGAGGCCATGGCTGCCGGCCTTCCGGTAATAGCATGCCGTTCAGGCGGACCGGAAGGATTTGTGACACCTCAGACCGGCTTGTTGACAGGAGACGGAGAAGATGATATCATATGGTCTTTGAGGCAAGTCAGACATGGAATATCAAAATACGATGCAGAGGATATCGCAGAGTATGCGCAAAAGATATGCTCTCCTGAAGTTATAGCCGGCGAGCTTAATGCCATATATGAAGATCAGCTTCAATATAAGAAAGGGTAAAAAATGACAAAAGGTGTATACGGATCGGTTACATATGTTCTGAGTATGTGCGCGGTGAATTTTAAAAAAGAAACGCGGGAAAAACTCATAGGGGGTCTGCTTTTTTTCGTAGTACTGTTCACATGGATAGATAAGACCATCGTTGAACTGTCTAGTCCTGTCATATATCTTTTTTCATGTGCGGCGCCGTTCCTTGCAGTGCTGATCCTCAACGACGGCAGGTTCGCCAAGATGAAGATGAACCGGATATCTGCCGTTCTGTTTGCGGCTTTTGTACTGACATTCCTGATCGGAGCAGTCATGACTTCCCGCATGGGATCCGTCATTTTGGCAGTTACTTATGCGGTGGCTTTCCCTCTGCTGGCCATAGTCTCATCGAAAGAAAAGGTTGGCATGATCATGAGGCGTCTGTGTGGGAGTGTTACTGCCAACTTCTATATTATTATCATTGTTTCTCTGATAGTAGCAGATCCTAACGAACAGACTCAGTATTCCGGGATAATCGTCAACCCTAACACACTGGGATTGTTCTCTGTTGTAGCTTTTATCGCATTCATATACAATATATATCGCAGGCAGAAACTGTACGACTATGCCGGGCTAGGACTGGCTGTCATTACCGTATATATGTCGCAGTCGAGGACATCCCTGATCTGCGTTGTCATCGCAGCTGTATTTATCATCATAGCGCTGTTGAAGAGCAGAGAAAGAGGCATTGCAGGAGTAAAACAAGCAACTATAGTGATATTGGCAGCTGCCGCTCTTTTCTGCGCCGTATTTTATCTGTCCCCTATTTCAGAAAAAGTTCACGATTATGTGAACAAAGAGCTTATGCGGGAGGAAGCCAGAGATAGTATAAGAGATGTGGAGATGGAAGAAAGAAATTTCGACAGGATTATTCAAGGCATAGAAGACGGCGACTTCACCACTGGTAGACTTGACATATGGATGGGATATTTGTCTCAAATTGGGCTTACACCAAACGGAGATGACGAGCAACTTATCATCAACGGCGAAGAGATAAATATGAGCGCTCACAACACATATATACATCTTGCCTACTGCTTCGGGCTGCTGTGCGGGGTATTCTATCTCTTGTATAATATATCGGTAGGCATCGTCAGTCTGAAACTACTGGTGGAAAGGAAAAATTTGCTGTATATCATAAACTTTATCATTGTGCTCTGCTATGGGGTAGTGACACTTGTGGAGACCAGTTATAATATAACATCATACTTAATCTGTTTCGTCTACTGGCTGCTGACATTCACTGTATCCTTTGTAGATTTAGACGAAGAGGAGTAACATGGATAGACAAAAGCATTTCTTTACTTTATTTCTGGGTACCGGACTCAATGTGATCCTCGGCATCATAACAACTCCTGTGGTTACAAGGCTTGTAAACCCGGATGTATATGGACAGCTCTCCATTTTTACGCTTTACGGAAGCATATTAATGGTGTTTATGTTGTTCGGGCAGGATCAAGCATATAACAGGTTTTACTATGCGCGACCAGAAAGAGAATACAAGCGGTATATTCTTGGGCTTACGGCAAAAATTCCCATACTTTTAAGCATTGTGATTAGTGTAGTGATATGTATTTATTATGTACTGAGTGGCAGTGATAATAAAGTTCTACTTATATTTGCTGTATATACCATATCCATGGTCGTTGACAGATTCACAAATACGACGCTGAGGCTGGATATGAAGTCAGCCATGTATTCGTTCACCATGAACATGCAGAAGTTGACCTACACAATGTTTGTGGTCATTGCTGTGTATTTTACTGACATAAGCCATATTCTAATACTAACGGGGTGCACGGTGCTTGCCCAGATAGTTTCTTGTGTTATCGGGATTATAGTGGAAAGAGATATGTGGAGGCCCGAGACTTTCTTATCGAACAAAAACAGCAGGTACATCAGAGTGGTGAATTTCAGGAAAACCTTCAGATATGGATGGCCGTTCATTTTTTCATCACTGTGCGCATGGCTGTTTACAGGCGCCGATAAATTGATGATACAGTTCCTCAGTAACGATACACAGCTAGGCATATATGCGTCAGCTCTCAGCGTTATAGGAATATTTAGCGTTATAACCAACACTTTTACTACTATATGGGCACCAATGGCAGTTGAGGAATATGAAAAAAAATCGGGAAGCACAGAATTCTTTGTAAAAGCTACGGACTATATAGCTATAGTGCTGTTTGCAGCAGGAGCTTGTGTCATACTGTTCAAAGATCTTATAGTATTCCTGCTTGGCCCCGAATACAGGGAAGCTGTGTTTCTTATACCATTTCTGTCATTGTATCCGGTACTCTACACCATATCAGAGAGTACAGTTTACGGTATAAATTTTCTACAGAAGACTCATTGGCATATAATAATAACCGGAGCATGCGGGCTTCTTAATGTTGTGCTAAATTATTTTTTGATAAAGGCTATGGGGTCTCTGGGAGCAGCCGTTGCTACGGGCATAACATATACAGCATTATTGATACTCAGGACATATTTTTCATTAAAATGTTTTCCAGTAAAATATCATCTTAAAAAGATGGCAGTGATGATAGTCATGTATTATGTGTTTGTGATTTATAACAGTTACTTCAAGATAAACTGGACAAGCGTGATAATGTTTATTATTATGGCCGTCATGGGTATTCTATTGTATGGCGATAGAATGTCTGAACTTTTCGTTATGACGCGTGATTATTTGTTCAAAATAGTAAAGAAATATAAAAAGAAGGATTCTGATAATATATAATAACAAAATGACATCTGATATTGTGTTAATGGGAGGAGGCGTGTAATAAGATGTTTTTCTTGGATATAATCGAGGCCTTGCATAGAAAAAGCAAAATCAAGAAATATAAAAAATTAATAAACGGATCAAATTATGAATTGGGGGATAAGGTGGAAATAGTGAACCCTCAAAATATTACAATTGGAGTGAATAGTTACATAAATGGTGGCAATCTCATTGCATCTCCAAACGCACATATTATAATAGGCGATAATTGCTTAATTTCATATAATGTTCATATAAGAACGGATATGCACAATTATTCTAATAAAAATGAATTAATTAATAAGCAAGGTCACAGAGAAGCAGATATAGTAATTGAAGATGATGTTTGGATTGGATACGGTGCACAAATAATGGCAGGGGTAAGGGTATGTAAAGGAAGTGTAATAGCTGCGGGAGCTGTATTAACTCATTCTACTAACGAATATGAAGTATGGGGAGGTGTGCCAGCAAAGAAAATAAAAGATAGACAATAGGAGTTATAAATAGGGGTAAAATAGTTGAGTTAGATTCAAGAATGTTAGTCTAATCAAAGATAATTACTTGAAAGTAAGTTTTATAAAAATAGATTATTAACATTTTAGGAGGAAAAATGCAATTCCGTGATTTAAAACAACAATATCAAGTACTTAAAAAAGATATAGACGAAGCTATGATCAAGGTTGCTACCGACTGTAATTTTATTAGCGGTGCGCAAGTATCAGAGCTGGAAAAAGAACTGGCAGAGTATGTAGGAGTAAAACACTGCATAACCTGCGCAAATGGTACCGATGCCCTTTCTATAGCCATGATGGCCTGGGGTATTGGCAGCGGGGATGCGGTTTTCGTGCCTGACTTTACATTCTTTTCGTCAGGAGAGATCGTATCGCATTGTGGGGCCACTCCGGTTTTCGTTGATGTCGATCAGGACACATACAATTTAAGTGTGGAATCGCTTGAGATCGCAATAGAAAAGGTGATCAAAGAGGACAAGCTCACGCCAAAAGCCATTGTAGCTGTGGACCTTTTCGGATTGCCGGCTGATTTTACAAAAATACGCCCTATTGCTGAAAAATATGGCCTTTTGGTGCTTGAAGACGGTGCTCAGGGTTTTGGGGGCCGCATTGGAGATAAGGTTGCGTGCAGCTTTGGAGATATTTCCACTACATCGTTTTTCCCGGCTAAACCGCTGGGATGCTACGGGGACGGCGGAGCGGTATTCACCGATAACGACCAGTGTGCAGACCTGATGCGCTCTATCCGCGTTCACGGAAAAGGCACGATGAAGTATGACAATGTGCGCATAGGCCTCAACTCAAGACTGGACACTATCCAGGCAGCAATACTTTCCGTCAAATTAAAGGCTTTCAAGGAGTACGAAGTAGCCGCCGTGAACAAAGCGGCCGACCGATACACCGAGTTGCTCAAAGATACGGTCAAGACGCCAATAGTGCCGGACGGTTTCCTTTCCAGCTGGGCGCAGTATACTATCCAACTTTCGGACAAAGAAACGAGGGACAAACTGCAGCAGGCCCTCAAAGACAAAGGGATCCCTTCAATGATCTATTATCCTAAGCCTATGCATAAACAGCTGGCATTTGGCATTGTGGAGGCTGACGGAACGGACAGCTATGGCTTTGACTGTTCAGTTACTGAGCGTTTGTGCGATACAGTCTTATCGCTGCCGATGCATCCATATCTGAAGGACGAAGATATCCGGCAGGTGGTAGAGGCAGTAAAAGAGAATGTGAAATAGAAGATTGTGTGATATATAAGGCACAGGAGGTCACTTCTGTGCCTTTGATGGTTACAGCGATAAAACAGATAGCGACTGTCGGTTACAAAGCCTGCTCTATAGCCGGCAAAAAGGAGATAAACACATGAAAATCCTTGTGATCCCTGACATTCATCTGAAACCATGGATCTTTGACAGGGCAGAGAACATATTGAGATCAGACAGGGCGGAAAGGGCTGTGTGCCTTATGGATATTCCCGATGACTGGAATATGGAATTTCAGACAGAACTATATAAAGAAACATTTGACCACGCAATAGCTTTTGCTGAAGCCTATCCGGATACCCTGTGGTGTTACGGTAACCACGATGTGAGTTATCCGTGGGGAAAGCTTGAGACAGGATACTCTCCTTATGCGGAGCGGACGGTGATGTCAAAGCTTGAGGAGCTGGAACACAGTTTGCGGGAGCCGGCGCAGATCAATATAATGCAGCGCATCGATAATGTGCTGTTTTCCCACGGCGGCCTGTCGGCAGAGTATATAAAATGGCTCGATAAAAGTCTTCTTTATGCAGATATAGATGATGTCATAGAGGTCGTGAACAATGCTTCTCCTGATCAGCTCTGGAATGATGAGTCACCGCTTTGGCTGAGACCGCAGCACACGGCCCGGCAAGCCTTCCGCAAAGAAAGCTATACCCAGGTGGTAGGTCATACGCCTGTGGAAAGGGTAATTGAGAAAGACGGATTTATTTCTGTTGATGTATTCTCTACACACCCTGACGGAACACCGATCGGTGAGCCTGAGATGATCGTTATAGATTCAAAGATGGGAATATATGAGAAAGTGAAAGTGCCGGGACAGGAGTATAAGATAACGGCCGATACAGACCCATATAACATTGATTTTTACAGTGAAAAATAGTATACTAAAATGGTATAAACAAAAATACCACAGGTGAATCATGCGCTTACAAAATTCCGCACGAAATGTCAAGGCTGCCTGGATCTTGCAGCTGGTCCACATACTGGGCCAGTTCATCAGCAGGACGGCCATTATTAAGGTGCTTACAATTGAATATGTAGGACTCAGCGGACTTTTCAGCAATGTGCTCACCATGCTGTCCCTGGCGGAGCTGGGGATAGGCGAGGCCATAATATTCAGCATGTACGGGCCCATTGCACGCAATGAAAGAGAGAACATAAGCGCCATCATGGCATTCTATAAGAAGGTCTATATCTTCGTCGGTATGTTCATAATGGTGGCAGGGCTTGCTCTGACCCCGTGGATAGGCTATTTTATAAAAGATATGCCGGATATACCGGAAATATACTGGATATATGCCCTGTATGTGATAAACTCATCCGTATCCTATTTTTTCTCTTATAAAGCGGCTTTCGTTACAGCCAACCAGAACAATGCCTTGGTGGTCATCAACAACGGCCTCTGGGAGATAGGAATGGTAGCGGTACAAGTCATAATGCTTGTGATGACCCGCAACTATATAGGGTATATGCTCATAGGCATAGCCTTTGTACTCATAAGAAATATAAGCATTTCCCTGCTGGCCGACAGGAAATATCCGGTCCTCATGGAAAAAGCCAGGACTCCGATACCAAAGGAAATATTCGGGCAGATCAAGAAAAATACAGGGGCCATGGTCTTCCACAAGATAGGCTCCATTGTCGTATTTGCTACGGACAACCTGATCCTGTCCAAGTTTGTGGGACTGGTGAGCGTAGGTATATATACCAATTACTATACTATAACCAATGCGGTGACGGTGTTCATCAATAAGTTTTTCCAGGCGATCTCGGCCAGCGTAGGGAACCTGGCCGTCAACGAATCCATTGAGAGGCAGGAAAAGACTTTTTTCAAAGTGCTGTTCATCGACTTCTGGATGTACACATTTTCCTGCTGCTGCCTGATGAACCTGATGAGCCCGTTCATCAACGACATCTGGCTGGGCGAGGGCTACCTGTTCGATGAGTCCATAGTGCTGCTCATAGTGCTGAAAACATATATAACCGGCATGAGGAGCGCGACCCAGACCTTCAAAAACGCCAAGGGCCTGTATTGGCAGAACAAATATATGCCGATATATGAATCCCTTATCAATCTGGTGGCTTCGTTGATACTGGTAAACTATATGGGAGTTGCCGGCGTGATCCTGGGAACTATAATAAGTTCCCTGACCACCTGCGTGTGGATCGAGCCCCATGTCCTGTATAAATACGGTTTCAACAAACCGGCAAAGGGATTTGCCGCCAGATATATACAATACTTTGTAGTTTTTCTGATACTTTTGGCGGTGACTTATGGCTGCAATATGCTGATCGACGGAAGCGGCATAGGGACATTTATCATCAGGTGCATAGTGAGCGCCGGACTGCCTAATATCCTGCTGCTGGCCATCTACGGCCGGACCGAGGAGTGCAAATACTTTTACGGCCTGCTCATGAGAAAGCTCAGAAAACAGTAATAATAGGTTAAAATGAAAAGAAAGATTTTTAAGGCTTTCAATTTAATATGCTTTTTCCTGTTCAACAGGGCGGCAGCGCTTTTCCTTGGGCTGAAAGAGCGAAAAGTCCTGTTCCTGTCCGAATCTCATCAAAGCTTAGACGGAAACCTGAAGGCTGTATACGATGCTCTCGACGGATCCTACGAAAAAAAGGCCTATATCAGTCCGGACAGGCGCCAGAAAACAGGATTTTCTGAAAAGCTGAAGCTGTGGAAAGACCTGACCGAGGCCAAGTACATCATCCTTGACGACTTTTACGGGCTGACTTCGTCTATGAGGCTGCGCAAAGGCCAGGAGCTGGTGCAGCTCTGGCACGGGTGCGGCGCTTTCAAGAAATTCGGGTTCAGCCGCATGGAAACAGGTGATAATATCCAGAATGTAAACGGAGGCTACAGAAAATATACAAAAGTGTCCGTAACCTCCCAAGAGGTGATACCCTGCTTTGCAGAGGCTTTCGATATTCCGGAAGACAGGATACGGGCCATGGGAAGCCCCAGGACCGATATGTTTTTCAGCGAAGAAAAGACCTGCAAAGCTCAGGAAAGAGTGTATGCTGTTTTTCCTCACTTAAGAGGAAAAAAGCTGGTCCTCCTGGCTCCCACATACCGGGGAAGAAAGGTGGAGGATGCGGATTACGATTTCGACAAACTGGATATTTCCGGTCTGACAGAGCGGCTGGGAGAAGAATATCATCTTATCACCAAATGGCACCCGGCTCTGTATAACAATATCAAAAGAGGCATAGTGGGAGACCCGGCAAAAGGTCTGGGAGACAGGGTGACGGACGCCTCCGGATACGGTGACATCAATGATCTGCTGACAGTCAGCGATGTGCTGGTGACCGATTATTCGTCTGTCATATTCGAATGGGCTCTGCTGGACAAGCCTGTAGTATATTTTATATATGATATAGAACAATACAGAGACAGCAGAGGACTTTATTTTGATTTTGAGGAATATGTTTACGGCCGCTGCGCCTATGACAGCGGTTCCATGGCAGAAGCCATAAAAGCAGAGGAACCGGAATTGGAAAAGCGAGCGGCTTTTAACCAGAAGTTCATGTCATCCTGCGATGGAAATTCTACCGAACGGGTGATAAAGTGGGTATTTGAGGGGGAAGATCAGTAATGGGACAATCGCAGACACTAAGAGAAAAAGTTAATATGTTGAACTCAAAAATACTCATGCCCCTGATGGCGCTGAGTTTTATCCTCTTCAACACGGTGATCAATCTTTACATTGGAGAGAGGATAGAGACCATCCAGAACCTGCTGGCCATAGCCGTTCTGGCTGTTCTGGCTTTCTGGCTCCTTTCTGATGTGAAAAACGGCCTTATGCCGTGGCTCCGGCAGAACATCCTGGTGATCGGATATTTTACGGCAAGAGCCATCTCCTGCGTGCTCAGCGGCTTTGATTATTCGGTCATAAGGAGCATTTTCTTTGAAGTGTTCTATCTTATCGGGATAAGTAAGATCACCCTCGGCGGAAAGCGGGAGTTTTATATAAAGGCTTTTATGGTGCTGGAGATGATATTCAACGCCGGAAGCCTCATATTGTATTATTACAATGCGGCAACCGGCTGGAGCATACAGGGATTCTTGAGCGAATACACATATTTCGACAAGACGGGAACGGCCCTGCTGTACATCAATCCTAATACAGCCGGCATATTCGCAGGTTTTTCTATCGTGTTAGCGATCATCCTGTACGGAAGAAGCCGTTATAATAAAGTATTTTTAGTCCTGTTCGGACTGTTTAATCTGGCCGCTCTTATCCTGTTTGGCTGCCGCAGCGCTGATGTGGGAGTGATATTCATTTTGGCGGTGATCATTTTCGCAAAATTGCTGCCAAAATTAAAAACAAAGATAATCGTTTTCATATGTCTTGTATGCATGGTGCTTACGCTTGTACCTATATATGGATTTACACTATATCAAATAAATAATTATGGAGAATTCTCATATAACGAGGCTGAGACTTCGATAAACGAGTTGAGCACAGGACGGTATCTTATATGGAAAGAATGCATAATCACACAAGACGGTCATGAGCTGTTTGGAACCGGAAGTTTAAATAATGTGCATGAAGCACGAGATAATCTTATAGCACAGAATCCGGAAGCTCCATGGGAATATCAGCGGATACATTTGAACGAGCTCAACCCTCACAACGGCTACATAGCCCAGATATCAGCCACAGGATGGGTGGGATTTGCCCTCTTCATAGCTATCCTGGCTCAGAGGATAAAACGGGCCGAGCATTTGAATAAAGGCCGCTGGTATTTGCTGATCATATATACCCTGGTGATAAACTGCTTTGAAAGCCTGTTTATACTCAACAGATTCTTCACCTGCTTCTACATGCTCCTTATACTGGAAACAGACATGGAACAGCCGGACGAACCTAAAAAGCTGGCGTAGCGCCTTTTAAGCCGAAAGGAGACAACATGATATATGCAAGCATACTGGCCGGCGGCATAGGCAGCCGCATGGGCAGCGAAAAACCCAAGCAATACATAAACATAGGCGGAAAGCCTATAATCCTCCACACCATTGAAAAATTCTGCCTCTGCGGAGAATTTGAGGAAATCCTCATACTCTGCCCCAAAGACTGGATAGAATATACCAGAGGGCTTATCCGCAAGCACATAGGCGAAAATGAGAAGATCACGGTGCTGGAAGGCGGAGCCACCCGAAACGAGACCATACAGAACGCCATAGACTATATTGACAGATCAGGCAACCTGGACGAGGACACTATCATAGTCACCCACGACGCGGTCAGGCCTTTCGTGACCTACAGGATAATCAAGGAAAACATTGAAGCAGCCCAGAAATACGGCGCCTGCGACACAGTGATACCGGCTACGGATACCATAGTAGAAAGCCGGGACGGACAGACCATATCATCCATACCAAACCGGGCCCACCTCTATCAGGGTCAGACTCCGCAGAGCTTTAAGGCTCTTAAACTGAGACAGCTGTACGGCCGGCTCAGCGATGAGGAAAAAGATATACTGACCGATGCGGCCAAGATCTTTGTCATAAAAGGCGAACCGGTACAGCTGGTCAGAGGAGAAAAGTCCAATGTAAAGATAACTTATCCTTACGATCTGACCGTGGCCGAAAGCTTATTGAAAGGCGAGTAAAATGCTCAACACCATATACAGGCTCACAGAGCCAAGAAAAATCGAAGTAGAATTTAACGATATGCCGGTCAACGACGATCAGGTCATCGTCAGGCCGACACATCTTTCCATATGCAATGCAGATCAGCGGTATTACCAGGGGACGAGAGACCCGGAAGTGCTGGCAAAGAAGCTGCCTATGGCCCTGATACACGAGGGCGTTGGCATAGTGGCCAGAGACGCCTGCGGCCAGTTTAAAGCGGGAGACCCGGTGGTCATGATCCCCAACACTCCTTTTGAGGAAGACCCTTTTATTGCAGAAAACTATCTGAGGAGCAGCAAATTCAGAGCGAGCGGTTTCGACGGCTTCATGCAGGACAATGTAGCCATGCGTAGAGACCGGGTGATAAGGCTGCCGGAGACCATAGACAGAGAAGTGGCTGCGTTTATCGAGATAATTTCCGTGAGCAATCACGCCATAGACCGGTTCGACAGATTTTCCCACGGTAGAAAAGATCATATCGCCGTATGGGGAGACGGGAACCTGGCCTTTATAACATCTCTCCTGCTCAGGCACAGATATCCGGACAGTCACATCTGCATTATGGGAGTCAATCACGATAAGATGATAAACTTTACTTTTGTGGACGAGACTTATGATGTCAGGAAGATACCCGGCGATATAGTCATCGACCACGCTTTCGAGTGCGTTGGAGGAAACGGCGCGATCAAGGCCATAGACCAGATAATAGACCACATCAGGCCGGAAGGGACCATAGCCCTGCTGGGCGTATCCGAGAATCCGGTGCCTGTCAACACCAGGATGATACTGGAAAAAGGCTTGCGAGTATTCGGCAGCAGTCGTTCCGGCAGAAAGGATTTTGAAAATACCGTAAACCTGCTGGCAGCACATCCGGAAATGGTGGAAAACCTCAAGAATATCGTCGGCGAGATCGTCGATGTCAAGTCCGTGGAAGATATGCACAAGGCCTTTGAAAAGGATATAGCCAAAGCCGGAGGCAAGACCATAATGCTCTGGAATGTGTAAAAATGCATGTGATAAAACAGAGATAAGTCAGGGAGGACCGCAATGTGCAAAGTGTCTGTCATAGTACCTGTGTACAATGTTGAAAACTATATATATGACATGCTTACATCGGTGCAGGAGCAGACTTTCAAAGATTTTGAGGTCATAATGGTCGACGACGGTTCCACCGATGACTCTCCGCAGATAGCCGGGGAATTTGCAGCCAGAGACGGCCGTTTCAAATATTTCCGCCAGGAAAACGCCGGTGTGTCAGCAGCCAGGAACTTTGGGATAAGAGAGGCTTCGGGAGATTACATGGTATTTTACGATCCCGACGACCTCATACCTGGCCGTGCCCTGGAAAAGATGTACAAAGCTGCGGCCAGAGCGGGAGCGGACATTATCGTGGGGGTCATGGAAGAAAAAAACATGGGTGAATCGGTCATCTACATGAACTCCCAGAAACTGGCAAAGAAAAGAGATATCTCGCCTCTTGATGAAAATTTCATAGGGGCATGGTCCGTCTGCAACAAGATGTTTTCCTCCGCATTTATCCGAAAAAACGGATTGAGATTTGAAAACATACACAATGCAGAAGACGGACTTTTCACATTCTGCGCATTGAACTGCGCCAACAGGATAACCGGCTGCGATACCGTAGCCTACAACTATATCAGGAGGCCTTTCTGGGAAAGCGCATCGGCAACGCAGATCGTCAATAGGCGATATCTTGAAGAACTGCTGGCTTCCCACAGCCGGATCATGGAAGAGGCCGGGCGGCTCACAAACCGCATGGAATCACAGGAAGAAACGCAAAACTACATGCGCAGGCTGTATTTTCGCTTTATAGATGTGGAGATGATAGGATTTTTCTACAGGCGCATCTGGAAAGCGGAGGCCGGCACCATTGACCTTCTCATAGAAAAGATAAAGGAATATAAAGAGCGCCTCACTGAGAAACAATGGAAAGCGCTTGCGGATAAGAATCCGGATCTTGAATTGGACAAAGGCTTTATGACAGCAGAGGATATGGCAGACGATCCGGTAGTTTCGATGATCCTCTGGCCGAGAGAAAGCGGCACAGACCTTTCAATGGCTGTGCAGGCTCTGTATAACCAGAGCTTTCCAAGGTTTGAGGTCATAGCAAGGAAGGATCTGCGGATAAAGCTATACGAAAAAATGCCCAATTTCAGAGCGCTGGACAGAGCCGGGAGCTTCGATGAACTTATAGCAGAGGCAAGGGGAAGATACATCCTCATCCTGGACAGCGATGTAATGTGCTCCAAAAACTCACTGCGAAACATGGTTGGGAGGATGGAAAAAGACCGCAGGCTTGACTTTGTGACAATGCTCATGCGCACATGGGACGGCGTAACCATCAGGCCGATACCGGTTATAGATGCCGGTTACGGATTTTCAGCCCGGAAGAAAAAAGGAGATAAGCTCCTTTCATGCTGGGATCTGTTCATGGCCAACAAGCTGTTCAGAAAAGAGGCTGTAGATTGGCAGGCTCCGGATATGGCCAAAATCCGCAAAGCTTTGAACTATGCTGATCTCAGAAAAGGAGCGATGGTAACGACATTGGACGAGGCAGACCTTGAGTCGCTGGCCGGAAAGGAGCCTCCTGCTGCCGCCGTTAAACTCATGGGACTGGGAAACCGCCTTGCTGCCGGAGCGCTGAGATGTGCCAAACGCAGAGTGACCAGAGAAGACATACAAAAAATAAAGAAAATGCTGAGAAGATGATATGAAGATCATATTTAAAGTCCTGATAGGATTCTTAAATTTAATATATTGCCTGTTCAAGATGCTGCCGGTCAAGGATAAAGTGACTTTTATCAGCAGGCAGGCTGACAGGCCGACGGAGGACATCCAACTGCTGGGCAAGGCCCTGGAGGCGGCAGATCCGCATATGAAGGTGATCTATCTGTGTAAGACCATAAAATCCGGGATCGGCCATGTGCTGGCCTATTGTTTTCACATCCTGAGGCAGATGTACCATATAGCTACTTCAAGAGTGGTCATACTTGATTCCTACTGTATGGGAGTGAGCCTTTTGAAGCAGCGCAGCTCGCTGAAAGTCATACAGATGTGGCACGCCCTGGGTTCCCTGAAAAAGTTCGGCTACAGCATACTGGGCGAAGCAGAGGGCAGGAGCGCCGATACGGCCGAAGCCATGAAGATGCACAGGAACTACTCATATATCCTGACCAGTTCAGAGGAGTGCGCACCGCATTTCTGCCAGGCTTTTGGCTATGATATTTCCCATGCCAGGATCATGTCCCTTCCAAGGGTTGACAAGATAACAGACGAAAAGAACAGAGAAAAGATAAAGGAGCAGATATACAGGGAATATCCTGATATCAAAGGAAAAAAAGTAGTAGTTTATGCACCTACTTTCAGGAAAGATAAAGATATCTCACAGCAGATAGATGCTCTGGCGGCGGCCTTTGATCCTGACAGATACGCCTTCGTGCTGAAAAAACATCCGCTGATGGAAGCAGACTGCCAGTGCATGACTGATGACAAATTTTCCACCTTGGAAATGATATTTGTAGCCGACTATGTGATATGCGATTATTCTGCCATCGTGTTTGAAGCTGCTCTGGCAGGTAAACCGCTTTTTTTCTATGCTTTCGATTATAAAGAATATGGAGCTGACAGAGATTTTTATATAGATTATCTGGCTGAGATGCCGGGGATCATCTCGCCGGATGCCTCTGAAATAGCAAAAGCCGTGTCAGGCGATGATTTTGACCTGAGAAAGGTCAGGCTTTTCGCCGAAAAATATGTTTCAGAACAGCATGATTGTACGAAAAAACTGGCGGAATTCGTTCTGAAAGAAATGCAATAGACGCCGACATAAAAATTTCACATGAAAATCCTGTCAGATTGTAGTATAATATGACGACAACAAACGCAAAAAGGGTAATGGAGATTAGTAATGAGATCAGAAAGAAAACAAGAAGAAAAGAAAGAACAGGGGAATAAACGATTTGCAACAATACTTGCGGTAATATATATTATTGCAACAGCAGCCTTGCTTGTCACCACCTTTATGGTAGGCGTTGTCCCTATGAAGTATTTTGCCGCCATCATTGCAGTGTTGCTGGTCATCAGCTTTTTTATCCTCAGATCGCTGCTTAGAAAGCCAGGCAAACCGGGCAAGGGAAAGAAACCAGCCAGAGAAAGTAAAAAAAGGGCGGCATCGGTATTTGCGATCATTATGATCCTGATATCGTGTACAGGAACATATTATATGGCCAACACGCTGGACTTTTTCGGCAAGATTTCCGGAACAGAGCAGACCCACGAATACTATGTGACAGTGAGATCAGAAAGCGAATACGACAGCCTAAACGACATCAGCGGTCAGACCGTCGGCCTTATGGATCTGGAAGATGAGGTATATACAGAGGCCCAGGACAGACTAAAAGCAAAAGCGGAGGTGGATTTTGAGACTATAGGAGCTTTTGATGCCTTAGCTTCTTCTCTCATAGAAGGGCAGACTGATGTCATATTTTTAAACAGTGCTTACTATGATCTGGCCATTGAGGAAGTGGACGGCTTTACTGCTGACACCACCAGGATAATCGATACGGTGGATGTTACCGTTGATGTCCAGTCAAATGCCAAGGCGGTCAATGTGACAAAGGAGCCGTTCAATGTGTATATAAGCGGTCTGGATACTACCGGTTCCATCGGCAATATTTCAAGAAGCGATGTGAACATGGTAATGACAGTAAATCCTCAGACAAAGACTATCCTGCTCACATCCATACCGAGGGATTACTATGTGGATCTGGCCACAAAAGGGGCCAAGGACAAGCTCACCCATTCAGGACTTTACGGTATAGATGAGACGACAGCCACGGTAGAGGATCTGCTTGGCATTGATATCAACTATTATGTGAAGGTTAATTTTACGACTGTTGTCAAACTTGTAGACACCCTTGGGGGAATAACTGTCAATTCCGATTACAGTTTTTCTGCAAAGGGACTGGACGGACAGACATACAGCTTCACTGCCGGCGAAAACTATCTAAGCGGTGAGGCTGCCCTTGCATTTTCAAGGGAAAGATATTCTTTTGCCGAGGGAGATAACCAGAGAGTTAAGAATCAGCAGGCGGTAATAACCGGTATAATCAATAAATGTACCAGCAGTTCCACCGTGCTGACCAATTACAACGGTATCCTCAACTCTCTTGAGGACAACATCCAGACCAACATGACCCAAAGCGAGATATCATCGCTGGTCCGTATGCAGCTGGGAGATATGACTGGCTGGACCATCCAGCGCTGCTCTCTGACCGGGAGCGGCATGATGACACCGGTATATTCCATACCAAATTACAGCGTGTATGTGATGGTACCGGATCAGACATCTGTGGAAGCAGCTAAGGCGAAGATAGGGGAAGTTATGCGGCTGCAGTAAAAAGAAAAGCAGAGTTTCAAAAGACAGGCGGGTGGCCGGATCATGATGATCCGGCCACCCGCTCGTGCTGTCTTTAGATAAACATTTATAGTTTTTTATAGAGGTATATCGACAGGTTGACTTCTGTAAAAAACTCATATATATTATTATATATAGTTACTGATCAGGATAGCTGCGAATAATATCTTATAGAATAGATATATTGGAGGACGAAATGAGAAAAACAGCCAGAAAAATCATAGTATGTTTAATATCTTTGTCTCTTTTGATTTCTATGGTT
>ERZ826764.454-NODE-454-length-59029-cov-5.147760_pt1 | contig 59029 bp, 42 predicted proteins | sample MGYA00519870_ERZ826764 | MGnify/ENA primary metagenome ERZ826764 (study PRJEB31778, sample SAMEA3449239) | human gut metagenome | biome: human gut; feature: human-associated habitat; material: faeces | place: United Kingdom | collected 2010/2012 ... | reverse complement strand
AAATGAATTACTGTAAAAAGATTCTTTTCCGCCCTTTATTTCGTAACTGAAATACCATATCTTCATTATATTGCTTATAATTCTTATAGTCAATAATTACTTCTATTAGTGTATCCTTCTTTTTAGATTTTGATTGCACAATAATTTAATCACAAGGAGAAATTTCCAATGCCGTATCCGATGTCGGTCCTTCATCCATCAAACTCCCCATACAGTCAGATTTCCAGCCTGTCTGTGCGTAAATTGTCTGTTTTAATGCTTCCATGAATTTGTAGTTTAACATTTCATTTCTTAATGAAAGTAAAAAGAGCTGAAACGCATACTCACGTCTCAGCTCCGTATAACAGGTTGCTCTTATGTAATTGGTTTCTTCCATGGAAGTATTACATCAATACAATTATTTCTTGTACGTGTATGGCAAATAAATTGTCAATTTACGTCAAATCAAACAAATAGCATTCCTACTATTTGTTTATTTTAACTTTACTAACACTTGTATATTTCCCATATTTCATTTTACCAGTTGAGTCAATCCTATAAGCTCTTACTTTTACATAATAGGTTTTCTTTTTAGACAGTTTTTTCAGTGTATATTTTTTGGATTTTGTAGTAATAGTAGTGCATTTCTTTTTCATTTTTTTATCAGTAGAATATACGATTTGATAACCATTTGCCTTACTTACTCCTTTAAACTTAAGTACTGCTTTCTTACCAGATTTATTATAAAAAGAAGTAATAACCGGTTTTCCCACTGTTACTTTTTCCCATTTAGCTACCAATTTCATATCCGCAGCATACCCTGCTGGAATTTGTGCAACCTTTTTGCCATCTTTATACCAGCCTTTGAATATATATCCTGCTCTGGTTGGGTTCTTTAGATTAATCTGGTTACCATTTATAACAGTAGGGTTAGAACTATTATTCTTTCCACCATTTAGCTGATAAATGATTTTGTTTGTTACATTTATCACACAAGATGCTGATACATTACTTCCATCCGTAGCTGTAGCTGTAATCACCGCTGAACCACTTTTATAAGTTTCCACTCGTCCCTTTTCATCAATATATGCTACATCAGAATTACTACTGCTCCATTTCACTTCTTTATCATATGCATCTGTCGGATTTACAGTTGCTACTATGAAAAAGCGACTTCTCGATTCTGTATTTACAATCGTTTCTGACAGGGTAATTTGAGATACTTTCACATTTTCTACGCTTATTATACAAGAAGCTGATATATTACTTCCATCTTTAGATGTAACAGTAATCACTGCAGTTCCAACATTCTTCGCTTCTACCCAACCCTCGTTATTGACTGTAGCAATCTCGTCGTTACTACTAGTCCACTCAAGGGATTTATTATAGGCATCTGATGGATTTATGGACACTGTTAAATTAAACAAGTCTCCCGGCTTTACATTCATTTGGTTTGCAGATAATGAAATTTCAGACACCTTAACAGTATATACTTTTACCGCACAAGTAACAGATACTCCACTGTCATCGTTTGCCTTTGCAGTAATTAATGCATTACCTTCGTTACAACCAGTTACCTTTCCGTCTTGATCAACAATTGCAATCTTAGAATCACTGGTACTCCATGTCAGCTCTTTGTTGTATGCATTGTCCGGTATTACCACTGGATTTAATGATATTTTTTCATCCTTTTTTACACTTACAGATGAAGGAATGGAAATTTCAGATACCGGTATATATTTCATCTGGTTGAAATTAAAAGAGTAGTCATACAAAAGATATGTTGCATCACTATAATTCATCTCTTCATTCGCCGTTACTCTGATATAATATATTCCAGGTTCATATATTCCATCACTCATTTTCAGATAAGCATTCTTTGTATTGCTGGCACTGTTTATTTCATTCATGTTCTTATCACATAGTGCAATTTTAAAAATACCTTCCGAACTCTGTCTCGGTACCCGAAATTCTATAGCTACAACACTTCTTTCCGTAAGCTCAAACTTAAAGCAATCTATGTCTTCCTTGCTATTTAAATTTCCAGTGTACCAATGATTGGGATTCTTTTCATTTGCATGACTTTTTACATTATTATTTTCCTGCTCATACTCATCAGCAGATTCATAAGTTGCCTCAACCTCTATGGTATATTCTCCAAGATAACTTGTGTTAAAAGCATATCTGTCTGTTTGGACCTTAATATAATAAGTCCCCGCTGGTACTCTTTGTCTTACGCTGTCAATATAATTCATTAGCATATTGGTATTACCATTTACATCCTCTTCATATAAAACTGCTGAAAAAGGATACCCAGAACAAGTAACCATTATCTTACCGGGCTTATCCATTACAAATTTATAATAATCATCTTCTGAATCTTGCCCTACAATACTTCCTTCATATAAAGTATTTAATTTCATTGAGGTTGCTGTATCAAAAGAATGATTTCCTACTAATTCCCCATTATAGTCATTTATACTTTCAAATTTTGCTGTAAGAGTTGCTTCTGGATTAATTTTCACATTACTTTTATTAAAATCTGTAGCAATATTATATTGCAATGTTCCAGCATCTACCGCATGCCAATATGTTTCTGCACTGTCATTCCCAGTAAAATGTAAGCCATCTGAGCACTTTAAATCTTTTGTTGTACAATCACTCAATATTAACTTCACTCGTCCAGCACCAGGACAATCTACACTTACATACAATTTATCTCCATAACTATAATGATCCGGTTGCAAATCAGACATAATATTATATGTCTTACCAATCTCCAGTTTTCTAACTTCCCCAGCTTCATATTCTGAATTATTCAGCTCATCCGTCTCACCGCCTGCATCTATAAGCGTTTCTTCTGGATCTACACTGAATTCTGTCACATTTTCTTCCAGTGACTGTTCATCCTGAAAGTCCTCAGTTTCTCCTTGAACCCAATCGTCTTTTTCCATCTGTGAGCTAAATGCCTCACCATCTGTAAAGCCATCTTCTGCACATACAGTGGATGCCATAGGTACGCTTGTTGTCAACAATGCAGCCGTAATCAAAATTCCCCACGCTTTTCTTCTCATAATCCATACCTTCTTTCTTAACTTCTAATCACACTATAGTTTTTACAACAACCTCGTACTCCCTAATTATTGATACGAAGTTATTATGTTCTTTAATTATATTCCAGTTGCTTCTTTTAGTCAACTTTCGCTTCTTTTAGTTCGTTTATCTCTTCATGTTTTGATTGCATAATCATTATTACAAGGAGGTTTTTTATGAAATCTATTGATTATACAGAAATCGGTCAGAAGATACGACAATCACGCATTGCCCATTCCTACTCCCAGGAGCAACTGGCAGAATTAACAGGAATCTCCACAGCCTTTCTCGGACATATCGAGAGAGGAACCAGAGCTATGTCATTAGAGACGCTTGTTTCCATTTGTTCTGTTCTAAATATCAGTATTGATTATCTACTACTTGATGAAATCTCCGAAACGGATTCCGAAATAACAGCGCTTATCTCCGAGGTGAAGTCCAAAGGCGATGTCCAGTACCGTAAATTTGTTAATATAATGAAAGCACTAACCCTAGTTGCTGATAAGATTTAAAATGCGTATTTCAACGTTCGATTTAATATAATATATACTCAAAAAACTTCCAGTCCTTATTGTGAGAACCGGAAGCTTTTTCATATTAGCGTTACTATAAATCAACTACTTATGCAAAATGGGGTACAAATGGGGTACGACCACATTTCCCCTTGCATTCCTTTCCCAAATGTGCTATACTCATGCCCGTTGAAAAGCCCGTAAAAATAAGGTCTTAAGCGGCTTTTCCGCCGATTCCCGGCGCAAAATGAATCGAGTGTTCGTGACCTTCCACTCGTAAAACAAAACTAAAGGAGACAAATGAATATGAAAAACAAGAGTACCCTGTTTCTGGTGCAGGCAGCGCTAATTGCGGCTGTCTATGTTGTACTGACACTGGTGTTTGCACCGTTTAGCTATGGAGAGATCCAGGTTCGAATTTCCGAAGCCCTGACCATTCTTCCATTCTTCACACCAGCTGCCATTCCTGGTCTTTTTGTAGGCTGTATCCTTGCCAACCTGCTTGGCGGTGCAATTCCTCTGGATATTGCATTCGGAAGTATCGCTACCCTCATCGGAGCTGTATTTACCTACAAACTTCGTAACAGCAACAAATGGCTGGCACCAGTTCCACCAATTGTAGCCAATGCAGTTCTGGTTCCATTCGTACTTCGTTACGGCTATTCCGTCAATCTTCCGATTCCACTTATGATGCTTACAGTAGGTGCCGGAGAGATCATTTCCTGCGGAATCTTTGGAATGGTACTTCTTACTGCACTTTCCAAGTACAAGAATACACTGTTTGGCAAACAGGCTGCTGCTAAATAATTTTTTTAATTTGCAACCCGGGTAAGAGGTTTTTATGATCCTTCTTACCCGGATTTTTTTCGCTATTTTTTCTTTTTTTCAAAAAGCCTCCTGTTTTCGTCAATTATTTTTTCTTTTTTTCCAAAAAGTCTCCCATTTTCGTCAATTTCATAATATATTTTATTGCGAATCCTCTCTATATACTATATAATTAATTAATCTTTTATCAAATTAAAGAGGGAAAGAGGTAAAGAAACAAATGAAAAATCTATGGAACAAATGGACCGGGATTGCACTGGTGAAACGAATCGTCGTTGGTCTGATTCTTGGCGCCATCCTTGGAGTTGCAGCCCCCGGTGCAACCAGCATTGCCATCCTTGGCGATGTATTTGTAGGTGCTCTGAAAGCTATCGCACCCCTTCTGGTATTCTTTCTGGTTCTCAGTTCACTGTGCAACGCAGGAAAATCCCATGGCGGCGTTATCAAAACAGTAGTTGCCCTTTACATGTTCAGCACTGTACTGGCAGCTGTGATCGCCGTTTTCGCCAGCATGATTTTCCCTGTACAGCTGACACTTACCAATGCAGCCGCAGACGCCAGTGCCCCACAGGGTATTGTGGAGGTCCTCAGCAACCTTCTTCTGAATATTGTTGCCAACCCGGTATCTTCCCTGGTGAATGCAAACTATGTAGGTATCCTTACCTGGGCCATCCTTCTTGGTCTTGCCCTTCGTACAGCAAATGACACCACAAAAAAAGTCCTTGCTGACATTGCAGACGGAACATCCCTGGTAGTCAGCTGGATCATCAACCTGGCACCCTTCGGAATCTTCGGTCTGGTATTTAACACCGTATCCACCAACGGATTAGACATTTTCACTACCTATGGAAGACTACTGCTGCTGTTGGTAGGCAGCATGCTTTTCATCTACTTTGTAACAAACCCGCTTCTGGTTTACTGGTGTATCCGCAAGAATCCATATCCGCTGATTCTGCACTGCCTGAAGAAAAGTGCCATCACCGCATTCTTCACCAGAAGTTCTGCAGCCAATATTCCAGTAAATATGAAAGCCTGTGAGGAGATGGGGCTCGACCGTGACACCTATTCCGTAACCATTCCTCTTGGTGCAACCATCAACATGGACGGAGCTGCTATCACCATCACCGTTATGACAATGGCAACTGCTTTTACCCTTGGAATCCACGTTGATTTCCCAACTGCCATCATCCTCAGCCTTCTTGCAGCCCTTTCTGCATGTGGTGCTTCTGGTGTTGCCGGCGGATCCCTCCTTCTGATTCCTATGGCCTGCTCCCTTTTCGGAATTTCTGACGACATTTCCATGCAGGTTGTAGCCGTAGGCTTTATTATCGGAGTTATCCAGGACTCAGTTGAGACAGCCCTTAACTCCTCTTCTGACCTGCTTCTCTCTGCTTCTGCAGAGTTCAGACAGTGGCGTCTGGAAGGAAAAGAGATTAAATTCTAACACCCAATAATGCTCTGGAAAATATGAGAAAATACTTTGCTTTTTTCTCCTTTTCCAGAGCGTGTTTGAAAAAGGCTTTCTGCAAGATGTGCGTCACAATTTGTGGGAGATTTCTCTTAGCTTCTTCAATATCCTTTTTTCCATTCTGGAAATCTGAACCTGGGACATTCCCATTTTTTTTGCAACCTCTGTCTGTGTCATATCCTGAAAATACCGAAATACAATCAGTCTTTTCTCCTCTCCTTCCAATTTTTCCAGAATCTCCTCCAGAAAAATCCGGTTCAAAAGCTTTTCATGGCGATCCTCTTTTTCCGGAAGCCTGTCCACAAGCTGCAAATCCGTTCCATCTCCCTGATACACAGTCTTGTAAATAGAATCCACCTCTGCAGCCGATTCCAGCGTCATCGCCAATTCTTCCATCGGCATATCCATAGCATCTGAAAGTTCTCTTAGATCCGGCTCACGGCCTAACTTTTTCTCCAGTTCCTCCCTCATTTTACAGATCTTATATTGATTCTCTTTTATGGAGCGGCTCACCTTCAGAATTCCATCATCCCTAAGAAACCGCTTAATCTCTCCAATGATCATTGGTACTGCATAAGTAGAAAACTTCACATCAAATTCAGGATTGAAATGATCTACAGCCTTCAAAAGCCCGATGCTTCCAATTTGAAAAAGGTCCTCCATTTCCACCCCTCTCCCCAGAAAACGCCTGGCAACACTATACACCAGTCCCATATTTTCCGAAAACAAAGTATCTCTTGCCTCTTTATCTCCCTGGTGAATGCGCCCAATGAGAGCAAGAGTGTGATCCATGCTTCCTCCTGATCAATTACCGATTTTTTTGCTCATATGCACACAGGTTCCTTTTCCAACCTGTGAGGTGACTTTAACCTCATCCATAAATGCTTCCATAAAAGTAAACCCCATTCCTGACCTGTCCTGATCAGCGCGGGTCGTATATAAGGGCTCCATTGCTTTTTCCACATCTGCAATCCCTATGCCATCATCCTCAATATCCAGATAAATTGTTCTCTCTTTTCTGACACACTTCATCCGTATCTTATGTACCTCGCCTTGATAGCCATGAATGATACAGTTGGTTACAGCCTCTGACACAGCCGTTTTCAAATCTGCTACTTCCTCCAGTGTGGGGTTCAGCTGGGTGCAAAATGCCGCAGCAGCTACCCTTGCCAACCCTTCATTCTCCGGACGGCTATCAAAAATAATGGTCATTTCGTTGGAATTTCCCATCAGACTCCCCTCCCTTCCAGCTGCATCTCATTTTCTGTTCTTTCCAGTTCCAGAAATTTACTCACACCTGAAAGCCGCAGCAATTTTTCAATATATCCGCTTACATGGCAGGCCTTCATGCAGCCAGAACGCATCCCCAGAGCCCGGTATCTCCCCATGATCAAACCTACGCCCGAACTGTCCATAAAAACAGTATTTCCAAAGTCAAAACAAATGGTTCTGATATATATTTTTCCCATAATCCTGTCTGATTCTCTCCGGATCAGCTCAGAAGCCGGATGATCCAGTTCCTCAGGCAGTTTAATATTCAGACAGGTTCCCGTAGTTTCAAAAACAGGTTTCATAAATAAAATCCCCCTTTTTTACTCTATTTTGACCCTCTGCACAGGAAAAAGAAAAAGAGATGTGCAGGTCTATCCCGCACATCCCCGGTTCAGAGGTTTCTCATTATTGTAATTCAGAAATTTTTATTCATAATACTGAAAATCACCATTTTCATCATAATATCCGTTTTCGTCGCTGTAATCAGAATATCCGGATTCATCATACCCACTGTCACCAGATGCATCATTGTAAGAACTGTCATAACCAGAGGAATCCGTTTCAGAGCCTTCTGTTGTATTGTCAGTTCCATCATTGCTTTCGGAATCAGAGGAATCTTCGCTGCCCTCAGACTTACTGTCTTCCGTGATTCCAGACACACCAGTAGCTGAACAGATGGTATTATAAATTCCCATTACATCATCTCCCAGCTGATCTTCATAAACCTTCTGGATTTCCAACGCAGCTGCATCATACTCATTCTGTGTATAAGCTGCATACGCATTCAGAAGTGCCTGATAACTGGTGCTCTTCTTCTGCTCGGCATCAAGCTGCTGGGTGATTTCCTCTGCCACATCTCCGGATTCCTTCGCCTCACCCTGGGCTTTGGAAAGCTCCGCACCCTGGCTGACCAGAGACTCGCTGTACTTTACAATCTGTTGATTGGCTTCTCTGTAAATCCCCTGCTTGATAGCCGGAACTGCCAGAAACCAAAATGCAGCCGCACCTGCTGCCACACCCGCCATAAGTGTCACAAACAGTGAAATTCTTGAATTTTCCCTGTAAACTGCCGGCTGTACCACAGTACTTCTGGAAATCTCATCCGAACCTTCTGTCTTGCCCTTGGCACCCAAAAGTCCTTTTTTCTGTTTCTCAAGTCTGGTCGTTACACCGGTTCTCTCATCTACTTCACGAAGAAAACGTAATGTAGTTGTATTGGTCTTATCAATACGAGCCGCCTTTTTCAAGGTTCTTCTTGCCTTGCCCCAGTCATGATTCTTCATATAGATCAGCGCCAGCAGGTGATAGCCTTTGATCAGCTTGGTATTCTGGTTCAGAATTTTGCGAAGCTGAATAGCAGCCATATCCTCATGGCCTTCCCTGCAAAGAGCCAGGGCATTATTATATTTTCTTATTGTCTCATTAATAGCATCCAGTTTATTCGAATTCGCCTGAAGACGATTAATATATTCATTCGCAATATTCCGGGTAGGCTGCAGATTCTTACTGATCACCCACTCGCTAAGAGCAGCAACCACCTCTCCCATTTCAAAATACACAAGACCCAGAAGATTTCTCGCCTGGATATTTCTCTTGTTAAAGGTAAGGCTCTGCTTCAGACAGTTAACAGCTCCTGAAAGGTCTCGGATACTTGCCTTCTCCAAGCCCTGATTGTAATAAAGTTTGGATAGATACTCCACCTTTTTCTGGATCAGGACGTTGCACCCGCAATGAGGACAGTAATCCAGATCCTTGTCAGCCAGGAACGCGCCGCAATTCATACAGTTCATTAAGTATCTCCTATTCTATTTCATCCTGCGTCCGCTTTTGGACTCCCTGAGCATTTCCTGAAGAATGTCCAGAATATCCGTCAGCTCTCTATCGTAAATAGCCTCTTCCGCGTCTGTCACATCCAGACAGGGCTCAAATTTCTTCAGTTCCTCTTCGTAATCGATCATAAAATTCCTCCACAGATTTCCGGAAAATCAACCAGAAATCCCATGTTTTCTTTTTCCTGCAGACAATTTACTTTTTCAACAAGAGTGTCTTAATCTCTCCCACCAGGTAAAGAGAACCCACGCAGAACAGCATTCCGTCCTCTCCTTTGGCCTCGTGAGCCATATGAAAAGCTTCTTCAATATTATCAGAGTTTCCAACATCCTTACAGCCTTCTTTGCAAAAGATCTCTGCCAGCTCCGCAGACGGCACCTCACGGTATCCCCCAACCTCTGTGGTCACAACTTTACGGAATTTTATCCTGCTGCAAATTGTATGGATCATATCCTGGTAATCCTTATCATTCACCGCAGAAAATAAAAGTGTCAGCGGATACTCCTTCTGAAACCGCTCTGCAGTCTCCACAAACCTGCGCACGCCATCCTCATTATGTGCACCATCCACGATCACACCTGGCAAAATAGTCTCCATTCTGCCCTGCCATCTGGTATTTGCAATTCCTGCCTGCAGCTGTTCCAGCGTCACCGGAATCCTGTCTTTCAGCACTTCCATGGTAGTAAGCGCCAGAGACGCGTTCATCACCTGATACCATGCAATAAAAGGAATATGGAACCTGGTATCCCCATAATAATCGTCCTCCAGGGAAAAATCAATGCCGTCTTTATTATTTCCCAGTACCTTTGCTCCAGCCTGAACTACTTTATAAGCCGGACTTCCAAGCTCCTTTGCCTTCGCAGCGATTACTTCTGCCGCATCCTTGTCATTTCCATCATAGATTACAGGAACTCCCGGAACAATGATTCCAGCCTTCTCCCCTGCAATCTCTCTTACCGTATTTCCCAAAAACTGCATATGATCCAGACTGATAGATGTGATCACGCAAGCTACCGGATTCTCTACCGCTGTAGTCGCATCCAGCCTTCCGCCAAGCCCGGTTTCCAAAGTCACATAGTCCACCCCTGCCTCTGCAAAGATCACCATTCCCATAAGAAACAGCATCTCAAAATAAGTAGGATGGTAACTTCCTTCAGCCACAAGCTCGTCCGCCAGCACTTTCACTCTCTCAAAAGCTTTCAAAAAGGTGTCATCATCAATATTCACCTCATTGATCTGAAACCGCTCGTTGATCTTCACCAGATGGGGAGACGTAAACAGACCGCAGGAATACCCTGCCTCCCTGAGAATAGATGTGAGAAACGCACAGGTGCTCCCCTTCCCATTCGTTCCCGCAACATGTATCACCTTAAACTTCTCCTGTGGATTTCCCAGTCTCCTCAGGCATTCCTTCGTATGCTCCAGGCTGTTCTTTTTTGTAAACTTCGGAGTCTCCTCAATATAAGCAACCGCTTCCTCATAATTCATAATCTTAACCACCATTTATCTATTGTATTTCGTCCGTAACTTTTCATTCTCATAGTAAGTCTGGCAGAATATACTGCCTTCTGAATAGTTCCATTCCTCTACCATTATATAATAGTCACACCAGAAGTCCACCCCTAATCGTAACTTTTTATCCGACAAACCTCGCACAGAAGAAATCAGAGAGGTTCCGAAAAAATCTCATACGGCAGAATTTGGGGTTAAAAAGGAGAGGACACAGTCTGAGCTCCAGCGGAGCAAATTTGTCCTCTCCTTTCTTCGTGAAACGTTCCTACCTGGAATTCACTTTCCACTGACTATCATACAATGCATAAACCGCTCTGTCAAAGCTCTTGCTAAGAGCCTTCCTCGTCGAACTGTTACTTCTCTGTACAACTGCCAGTCTGTCAAAATCCGACAGCTCCGTACCCGAGATCACCAGCATGTTCGGACTTACATATGCCGTATCATACCACTCTCCATTCAGCTTCACCTGACTGGACGGGGTGAAATTCGTGCCTTGGATATAATAAGTCCAATCCGTATCCGACACTAACCGAATGGAATCTAAGGTCACATCGTAAAGTCCCATCCGCATCTTCGTTCTCTCAAAAGGATTTTCTCCTCCATAAGCATATCGCTGACCGTACAGCACATCATACTGCAGTGTCTCCAGATCGACCTGATAATTCTTGGTATTTCTTCTTGCCTGATGATATTTCATGATCGTACCCTCATGAATACCAACTCTGTCCAGAACCTCTGCTGCGATCTGATAAGAAGCCAGATTCTCATCCTTCTTGGTAAGTCCCATATTATCCCAGATTACATACTCCGTCTGGAAAAGATACTTATTTTTCAGATCTTCCACAGTCAGTCCCATAGTAGGCAGATGATCCCCATACATAACCAGGATCACATCCTCCGGATAGTCTGCCAAAGCATCTGTTAACTCTTTCACAAACTGATCCATCTCATGAATCTGATTCACATAGTACTCCCATTTACAATTCAGCTCATCCGTAGGAGAACCGGAAACTGTAATAGAAGGATTATCCAGAATGGGCTCGCTTGGATAATCGCCATGTCCCTGCACGGAAATGGTATACACATAATCCGGACTGTCAGTAGAGTCCAGACACTTAATGATCTCATCCGTCAGCACACTGTCTTTTACCCACCCAAGAGGATTCTGTAGGTTCTCATCTGCCATATACTCTTCAGAGGTAAAGGTGTCAAATCCCAGATTTGGGAAAACAGACCTTCTTCCATAGAAGTTGGCTTCATTATTATGTACCGCATGTGTGGAATACCCCAGATTTTTCAGAACATAGGGCACACTTTCACAGGTAGTCTCCTTAAGAATACTCTTATAAGGATATTCACCTGGTCCAAAATAGTGAAGACTCATACCTGTAATGGTCTCAAATTCCGTATTTGCCGTACCGGCTCCAACAGAAGGAACCTTGTAATATCCGGAAGAATACTCTTTCATCAGCTTTCTGAAGTTCGGGATTGGATCTTCAGAAATATCCAGGTAATTTACCAGTGTCGGATCAAAGAAAGACTCAAGCTGAAGGAACAGAATATTCGGTCTCTTTCCATCCTCTTTGGTCTTTGGAAGATTGGACTCTGTCTTCTCGATCCGGTTAATCTCATCCTCAGAATAATCTCTCGGCTCACTGATACCTGTATTAAAAATAGTAGTCGCCAGACAATAAGGATAACCATAATCCTCATAAGCAAACGCGATATTGCCAAAATAATTAGACAAAACCCTTTTTTCAAGAGCCAGCTGTGTCACGCCTCCAAAAGCCACAAAACCAGCAATTACCAGCGGAATCACATACCGGTACTTAATCTTCTGCTCATACTTCGGTCCCTTGACCAGTAGGATCAAAAGCCCCAGTACAACAAGTCCGATCAAAATACATCCGATCACCACACCATAAAACGGCAGATATTTCTGCATGATCGCAATACCATCCGTCAGCATATGCAGATCCGGTCCGGTAAATGGTGTAACACGGTTCATCAGAAGAATACAGTTTACGATTCCAAGAAACAGCCAGAAAACGGAAACCACAACTCTCCAGAAGCACCGCCTGTGAAACAGATAAACGATCAGCATTGTAGTAAAAATAAACATCGTATTATAAGCAAATACCAACGGTTTTCCCGTCATATAATCCCAGGCCTCCACTACAGAGTGGCGGCACAGTGCCTCTATAAGGAAATAGAGCACTGCGCACCAGAGTGCCTGGAGAATCAGGGAAATCTTATTGCAAAATTTGCTCAGCTTCATGCAAAATCTCCTTTTTATCTCTTAAGCTGCTCAAGCTGTGTTTCAACCTTTTCTTTCATCTCTTTGTACTTCGCAAGCTTCTCCTTCTCTGCATCAACCTTGGCAGCAGGAGCCTTATTTACGAAATTTGGATTATTCAGCATTCCCTCACAGCGGGCGATTTCCTTAGTCAGTCTCTCCTGCTCCTTTGTCAGTCTCTCAAGCTCTTTTTCCTTGTCAACAAGGTCTTCCAGAGGCATATAAACAACTGCATTGGAAACAACAACAGAAACTGCATCCTCACCAATACCAGTCTTATCCTGCTGAACATGGATTTCTTTTGCAAAAGCAAGGTTTGCAAAGGATTTCTTGCTGTTCTCATACATCTGGCAGATAGCAGCATCTTTTCCAACAATGATCAGATGTGTCTTTCTGTTCTGCGGAACATTCATGCTGGTTCTTGTGTTACGGATGCCGCGGACAACCTCCTGGAAGCTTCCGATTGCAAGCTCAGCCTCAGGAGAATTCCACTCGTCCTTATATACCGGCCAGTCAGAGATCATAATGGACTCTTCCTCCGGAAGCAGTGTGCAGTAGATTTCCTCTGTGATAAATGGCATAAACGGATGAAGCAGCTTCAGTCCCTGGGTCAGCGCTGTGCGAAGTGTCCAGAGAGCCTCGTTTGCTGCCTTTGGATCCTCTTCAGCCTTCCACAGACGAACCTTGGCGATCTCAATGTACCAGTCGCAAAGCTCGTCCCACAGGAAATCATAGATCTTCTGAACTGCAATACCCAGCTCATATTTTTCCATATTGTCGGTTACTTCTTTGATCACATTGTTCAGTCTGGAAAGGATCCATTTGTCCTCAGCGCAAAGAGAACCAATCTCCGGCTCCGTTACATCCTTTCCTTCCAGATTCATAAGAACGAAACGGGAAGCATTCCAGATTTTATTTGCAAAGTTACGGCTGGATTCTACACGCTCCCAGTAGAAACGCATATCGTTTCCAGGTGCATTACCAGTCATCAGGGTAAGACGAAGAGCATCTGCGCCGTACTTGTCGATTACTTCCAGAGGGTCAATACCATTTCCAAGGGATTTACTCATCTTGCGTCCCTGGGAATCTCTTACCAGACCATGGATCAGCACATGATGGAACGGTGTCTTTCCAGTCTGCTCAAGAGCAGAGAATACCATACGAATAACCCAGAAGAAAATAATGTCATATCCGGTTACCAGCACATCTGTTGGATAGAAGTACTCCAGTTCCGGTGTCTTATCCGGCCAGCCAAGTGTGGAGAATGGCCACAGAGCAGAGCTGAACCAGGTATCCAGAGTATCCTCGTCCTGATGAAGATGTGTGCATCCGCATTTCGGACATTTTTCCGGCATTTCTCTTGCAACTACAGTCTCACCGCACTCATCGCAGTAGTAAGCCGGGATTCTGTGTCCCCACCACAGCTGACGGGAAATACACCAGTCACGGATGTTCTCCAGCCAGTGAAGGTAAGTCTTGTCAAAACGCTCCGGGACGAATTTCAGATCTCCATCCTCAAGAGTCTTGATAGCAGCTTTTGCCATTTCATCCATCTTTACAAACCACTGAGGCTTGATCATCGGCTCTACAGTTGCATGGCAGCGGTCATGAGTTCCAACGCTGTGATTGTGCGGAACAACCTTTACCAGAAGACCAAGCTTGTCCAGATCCTCTACCATGGCTTTTCTTGCTTCGTAACGATCCATGCCGGCGTATTTACCACCCAGCTCATTGATGGTAGCATCATCATTCATGATGTTAATTTCCGGAAGGTTGTGTCTCTTTCCAACCTCGAAATCGTTAGGGTCATGTGCCGGTGTGATCTTTACGCATCCGGTACCAAATTCTTTATCAACATACTCATCGGCAATAACCGGGATCTCTCTGTCTGTGAGAGGAAGCTTCAGCATTTTGCCAACAATGTCTTTGTAACGGTCATCATCCGGGTTTACTGCAACTGCAGTATCTCCAAGAAGTGTTTCCGGACGTGTTGTTGCGATTTCCACGAATTTTCCTTCTTCTCCAACAACCGGGTAATTGATGTGCCAGAAAAATCCGTCCTGATCCTCATGCTCAACCTCTGCATCGGAAATGGAAGTCTGGCATACCGGACACCAGTTGATGATACGGGAACCTTTGTAGATGTAGCCTTTTTCATATAACTTGATGAAGACTTCCTGTACAGCCTTGGAGCATCCCTCATCCATGGTGAAGCGTTCTCGCTCCCAGTCTGCAGAAGCACCAAGCTTCTTCAGCTGGTTGATAATTTTTCCGCCGTACTCTTCTTTCCACTCCCAGGCATATTCCAGGAATTTCTCACGGCCGATTTCTGCCTTGTCGATGCCTTCTTTTTTCAGTTTCTCAGTAACCTTAACCTCTGTAGCAATAGCTGCATGGTCAGTTCCCGGCTGCCACAGTGCTTCGTAGCCCTGCATTCTCTTGAAACGGATGAGAATGTCCTGCATAGTTTCATCAAGTGCATGTCCCATATGCAGCTGTCCGGTTACGTTTGGCGGCGGCATAACAATGGTAAATGGTTTCTTATCCGGGTTTACTTTTGCATGAAAATATCCGTTGTCCATCCATTTCTGGTAAAGACGTTCCTCGATTCCTTTTGGATCGTAGGTCTTTGCAAGTTCTTTGCTCATGATTTTCCTCCTAAAAAAAGAGCCCCTCACACAATTGTGTGAAGGGCGAAATTAACGCGGTACCACCTTCATTATGTGCAAAATGCAAAGTACTGTTTCCCTGAATTCATTTACAGTCTTCGCTCTGTTGTACACATATCTCTTTCCTGTAACGCTGGAATTGCGTGAAAACTTACTGCAGATATCACTGCTTGTTCAGTTTCCCGGCTCAGAAGCTACCTTCAGTGAATGCGGATCTCAAAATGTCTTCCACCACAGTTATCCCTGGACATTTCTCTCTGGGAGGGCATTTACTTACTCCTCTTCTTCAACGCTTTTCGCTGCAGCGGTCTGATCTCCTTGTAAATATCCGGAAAAAGCCGCCACTTTTATGGATATAACTATAATTGCATTCTTCCGGCTTGTCAAGCTAATTTAAAAATTTCACAATTACAATAATTTTTATTCCACACTCTTTAAGGATTCCACCATATCAATGGTTTTCAGCTTAAAATGCATCACCCCATTCACCACAATGGAAAATATGCTTGTCAGAATTCCACTGTATAAAAAGCTCAACGGCTTAATATTACGTCCAAACATAACTGCATCCACCTCAACCGTAGTAATCACATACCTGTGAATGAGAATTCCAAACACTGCTCCAAACATAATTCCAAGCACTGTCAGGATCACGTTTTCCCGAAGCACATACTGGGAGACCTCTCCGTCATAGAAGCCAAGCACCTTCAAAGTTGCCAGCTCCCTCTGTCTTTCTGTAATATTGATATTATTCAGATTATACAATACCACAAAAGCCAGCATTCCTGCGGAAACGATCAGCACCAGGATCACCGCATCCAGAGTGCTCAGCATACGGTCAACCTGTGATGCCAGACTACTGGTATAACTGATGCTGAGAGCACCAGGATTAGCAAGGATCCGGCTTCCTGCCATTTCCAGATCATCCTTGCAGTCTTCCTGCATAGTAAACACAATGTTCTCATACTCCGGCTTTTCCCCGAACGTCTGCTCATAAACCCTGGGCGTCATATAAAGGTAATGGCTCATATAATTCTCTGTGATCACAGCCACCCTCACCTTATATTCCTTATCTCCCTTTTTTAGGGGAATCATATCTCCCACCTTTAATCCCAGCAGGGATGCTGTTTTCTCGGAAATAGCAGCACCTTCGTCGGTAAGCTCATATGTTTCCCCGGTAATACGGTTCTTTAAGGTTACATCCCTTGCAAACTCACTCAGGCTCTCTGGCACAAACAGATAAATACTGACGCTGGAGCTGCCTTTCGGAGCACTGATCTTCGTCATCTGTACCCGATTGCAATGGGCGATTTGCTCATTTTCCTTCATATATTCAAACAGCTCTGCATGTTCTTCCTCTGTAGCATCGCTGTCCTCAATCACCATTCCGTCATAATGCTGAAGCTCCCGGTACTGAATAGCGGCAATATCACTGATGGAATCCTGAATCCCAAAGCCAACCAGCATCAGTCCCATGCTTCCTGCAATTCCAAAGACCGTCATGATCAGGCGCTTCTTGTAACGGAAAAGATTTCGAATTGTGGACTTCCAGGAAAAGCTTAAATGCTTCCATATAAATGTGAGCCGCTCCAGCAATACCCGCTTGCCCTCTTTCGGAGCCGGTGGGCGCATAAGAGAGGCCGGTGTCTCCTGCAGCTCCTTTCCACTTGCGAAAAGAGTGGCTCCAACTGTACATACAACAGAGGCTGCGGAAGCGATCAGTGCGAAGCCAGGCTGATAATCAATGGAAATGGTATTTGCCACGTTATGATACATAATTCCATAAGCAGTTATAATAATGTATGGAATGATTTTCTCTCCGATCAGCATTCCCAGCACACTGCCAAGAAGAGTTGCAAAAAATGCATAACAGATGTATTTTGCTGCAATAGCAGACTTCTTATATCCCAATGCCTTCAAGGTACCGATCTGGGTTCGCTGCTCCTCCACCATACGAGTCATAGTGGTAAGACTGATCAATGCCGCTACCAGGAAAAAGATGACCGGGAAAACCTGACCGATGTTTCGAAGACGATCTGCATTATCACCGTAATCCGTATATTCCGGAAGAGCCTCCCTATCTGTGACCATCCACTCCGGCATTTCCAGATCTTCCAGCTCCTTTTTCGCATCATCCAGCTTCTGCTGATTCTCGGCAATCTCATCCTCAGCATCTTTTTTGGCGTCTTCGTACTCTTTCTTTCCGTCTGCAAGGTCTTTCTCGCCTTTTTTCAAGTCTTTAGCCGCATCCTGAAGCTTTTTCACATTGTCTGTAATCTCTTTTTCACCGTCTGCAAGCTTCTTCTCATTGTCTGCGATTTCTTTCTCACCATCGGCAAGTTTTGCCTCATTTTCTGCAATCTCTTGCTCACCGGAAGTAAGCTTTGCCTCATTTTCCGCAATTTGCCGGGCACCGGAATTATACTGTTCCAGGCCGGAAGCATACTGCGCTTCGTTGTCATTCAGCTTTGCCACATTGGCATCCAGTTCCGCCTGTCCTGCTGCCAGGGTCTCTGCATTGGAATCAATTTCTTTCTGGGCTTTATTCAGTTTTTTCTTTGCTGCCTTTAACTGCTTCTGACCTTTTTCCAGTTCCTGTTCCCCTGCCTCTATCTCAGCTTTCGAGGCAGCAAGAGTATTCTCCTGTTCCTGAATCTGAATCCATCCGGCATCAATCTGTGCCTGACCTGCTGTTATCTGTTCCAGACCAGCATTCAGCTCGCTTTCTTTCTGCGAAAGCTGGGAAAGTCCATCCTCGACTGTTGCAAGCCCGCTTTCCAACTCACTTCTGTTCGCTGCAAGCTGCTGCCGCTGACTCTCAATCTGCGCTTCACTTGCCTGAATCTGCTGGGTTACCGCCGCCTCCTGTTCTTCCAGTGCAGACACCTGAGCTGCCAGAATATCTATTTCCTCCTGGGAAGCATCCGGATTTTCCAGTGCTGCTTTGTAACTTGCGCGTACTATCTCAAGCTGGCTCTGCAGCTCCATCAGCTGAGCTTTTGCACTTTCCAAAGCACTTATTCCATCCTGAAGCTGGGCTTCTCCTGCTGATACCTGGGAAAGTCCATCTGTAATCTGCTGCTTCTGGACATTTAACTGGGTTCTGGTACTTTCGATCTGCTGCTGTCCGGCAATGATCTCCGCTTTTGACTGATCCAGTTCACTTTGCTTTGTTGTCAAAGTCTGCTTTGCGGCTTCTAACTGCTGCTCGCCTGCCTCAATCTGGGCTTTTCCATCTGCAAGTTTCGCTTTATTTTCATCTAAAGTCTTCTGATTTTCCTCTAATTCTGCCAGACCACTGGTTACCTGCTTCTGCGCGGAATCAAGCTGAGCCTGTCCGTCAGCAAGCTGGGCTTTTGCTGCATTTACCTGACTCCATCCATCATCCAGCTGGCTTCTGGCAGTGTCAAGCTGGCTTTTGCTGGAGGAAAGCTGACTCCTGGCAGATTCCAGCTGACTTTTTCCATCAGCAAGCTGCGCTTTCGCATCTTCTAACTGGTTTTTCCCATCAGCAAGCTCTGTCTTCGCATCTTCCAGCTGTTTTTTTCCATCGGCAAGCTCTGTTTTTGCGTCTTCTAACTGGGATTTTCCATCTTCATACTCGTTCCTGCCGTCTTCTAAATCCTTTTCACCTTTATCCAGCTCTTCTTTTGCGTCAGCAAGCTTTTCATCTGCCTCTTTTTTCCCATCGTCCAGCTTCTTCTGGGCATCATTGATTTCCTCCTGTGCATCCGCCTTCACAGCTGCAAGGCGGATCTGACAGCGATCATCTGCTATGTTTTCAACACGGTCTTTGATCTTGGCGATCAGATTCTCATAACCGTCTGTATAACTTGTAAGACCCTTTGCTCCATGAACGGTCACATAAATCTGCGTATAAATTTCCTGGTCAAAATCTTCTGGGAGCACATATCCAAATCCATTGACTTCACCAGTTCCAAGGGTGGTATTTCCTCTATTAAAGGAAATATAAAGAGGACTTCTTCCAGTTCCCACTACCGTATATTCTGTGGTCACAAGAACGGGGGAATCTCCTTCTTCACGCAAAGCCACCTTATCTCCTACCTTATATTCATTGGAAGAAGCAAATGTGCTATCCAGAAAAATCTCTCCACTTTTTTCCGGAAGGCGTCCCTCCTGCACATCCAGTTTATTCACTGTGTCATTTATGGATTCAATGTGAAGAACCTTCTGCTTCTGGCCTTCCCCGCACATCACATCGGTAGACCAGGCACCTTCTGCGGACTCGATGCCATCTATACTTTCTATGGAAGAAACATCATCAGATGTCAGGCCCATTGTGCCCACAACCTTGATATCCATCAGGCTGCTTTCGTCATAATAGGCATCTCCGGAATAGCGCATATCCGGCGAGGAAGCCTGAATACCGGAAAAGAAGGCCACTCCAAGAGCCACGATCAGAAGAATGGAGATAAACCTGGATTTGCTTTTTCGGATCTCCATCCAGAATTCTTTTCTTAATGCTTTCATCTCTCACCTACCACTCAATTTCTTCTACCGGGGTTGGGTGGGCATTCAAAGTCATCTGTGCCACCTTGCCGTTTTTTATTTTAATCACGCGATCTGCCATAGGCGTCAATGCAGAGTTATGAGTGATAACCACTACTGTCATCCCCTTCTGGCGGCACATATCCTGTAAAAGCTTGAGAATCGCCTTACCAGTCTGGTAATCCAGAGCGCCTGTTGGCTCATCGCAAAGGAGCATCTTCGGATTCTTGGCAAGAGCTCTTGCAATGGAAACTCTCTGCTGTTCACCGCCTGATAACTGGGCAGGAAAATTTCCAAGTCTGTCTTTCAGCCCCACCTCTTCCAAAACAGTTTTCGGATCCATGGGGTTCTTACAGATCTGTCCTGCCAGTTCTACGTTTTCCAAGGCTGTCAGATTGGGAACCAGATTATAAAACTGAAAAACAAATCCAATATCGTCCCTGCGGTAGCTGGTGAGCTGGCGGTTATTGTATTTCGCTATATTCCTTCCATCTACCCAGATCTGACCGCTGGTGGCAGTATCCATTCCGCCCAGAATATTCAGAACCGTAGTCTTGCCAGCACCACTGGGCCCTACGATCACGGCAAACTCGCCTTTAGCTATGTTAAAGCTGATCTCATCTACTGCGATTATTTTTACTTCTTTCGTTCCATAAATCTTAGAAACCTTTTCAAGGTGAATATAGTTTTCTGTGGTACCCTGCAATTTATCACACTCCTGTTTTTCAAATATATTTCAATTTTAGTATAGCATTGCAGGTTTTTTTGTTCAATCAGAGAAAGTATGAAATTTCTATAAAGATAACTATACGTTACTGGTCACGGAGTAAACAGTAACAATTATACCAATCGCGTAGGATATGAATTCAAGTGTGCAGTTATAAAAATTATAGTTATTTCAAAAACAGCCTCTGACTTTCCCAGTAAAAAAGTCAGAGGCTGTTTTTCTTTCCTGCTCATCAATTGCAGAATATATAATTACAATCTGCATATCCGTATTTCATAAGGCGTGGAGAATATACATACCAGTATTTATCTGAACTGGAATCAATTACTACCACAGTATCACCGGTATTCAGTTCACCAATCTCATTTGCCGCATCATATCCCATAGCGGATCGAAGAGCCAGATATCCGGTAGGCACTTTTACATACAAGGTAGCATATGCATTTCCACCCACCAGATAATCTTTGTTTACAAATCCATTGGTATCATATTTCGGGGAATACACATACCAGTACTGGGAATCACTTGTGTCCAGAAGCTGTACGGTATCGCCGGAATATAATTCCCCGATTTCATTGGAAGCATCATATGCCTTCATATTGCGAAGTGCCAGATAGCCCTTGGCTACACTGACCGTTCTTACTTCGCCAAAATAGCTGGAATCTGTATCCAGTCCCTCTTCTCTGTACAGGTACTCCTGGTTCACATATCCATAGCCGTCCAGTTTCGGGGAATACACATACCAGTACTGAGAATTGCTACTGTCGGAAACCCAGACGGTATCTCCCGAATAGAGCTCACCGATTTCATTAGATGCATCATATTCCGGTGCATTGCGAAGAGCCAGATATCCGGTGGAAACGCTTACGGTCCACATTGTATTATAGGAAGATACGGAAGATGTCACAGAATCCAGATAATCATTATTCACATATCCGAAATCGTCATACTTAGGAGAGTATACATACCAGTAACCAGTGGCGCCAGTATAATCCAGTACCTCCACCAGATCACCACTGTAAAGTTCTCCGATCTCATTACCGCTATTATAGGATGTATCTGTCCGCAGAGCCAGATATCCAGTAACAACATTCACACGGTAAGTATTACAGGAAGCCTCTGCCTCCTGCGTAGTTCCGGGAACTGAAAATGCAAGGGCTGCAGCTGCAAGAACAGGTATGCAAATCTTCTTCATTTTCGTCATAGAAAAATCCCCCTTCATATAGTCGTTGCTGTCCACCCCATGACCAGCAACATACAATTTTCTGAAAAAACACTTTTTTCATGTATTTATATATGAAAATTATAACGGATTAACCATGGCTTTTCAACTCCGTTTTTCTTATTATACACCACCTGACTCTGTTTTTTGTAATGCTTCATTTCCATCTTCTGTGCCATAATTGCGCAGCATAAAACTGTCCTCTACAGCTTCTTTCATATTGGTAGCGTCTGCATAATTATTATTCAGGATTAGCTTATCTAAACCATAGCAGGTCTACCCTTTAATGTAATGATCAAATTCCAGTTTAAAGCTATACCGATCTGTATCGGGGTCACTTGCAATAGACGAAAGACTAGTACATCGCTTCGTAAATAACTATACCAATCACGTAGGATGTGGATTCGAGTGTGCAGGTATAAAAACGCAGGCGTAGCGGGCTACGCCGAGGCTTTTATACCTGTGCAATCGGATTCACAGACAAGTGAGTGGTATAGTTATTTCGAAAACGATGTACTAGTATTTCCCTTAGAGCGTATAAAAAAGCGCTTATCAGAATTATTTTTTCAGACAACCGTAGCTGCCTGTCTTATCTTTTCCATTGAAATATTTCTTTGAAAATTCCTCCGCCGGACAGGGTCTGGAATAATAGTATCCCTGAAGCAATTCCGGCTTATAAGTCTGGACAACGGAAAGGATTTCCTTATTCTCCACCCCTTCCACACAAACCTTTATTCTGGTCTGCTTACTCAGATTCATAATATATTCCAGAATCGCCTGATCCATCTCATCATCCTGAATGGAACGGACAAAAGTATGATCGATCTTGATCCACTGTGGTTTCAGCTTGCGAAGCAATGCAATGGAAGAGTACTCCGTGCCGAAATCATCCAGTGCCATATTGATCCCCATATTTTTAAAATATTCAAAATCATCCCGAAGGCCATTGGGATCCGATACCTTACAGCTCTCTGTAAGCTCCAGGATCAGCTGCTTCTCCGGTGTGCCAGATTCTTCCACGATCCGTGTCACCATTTCCCTGAAGCCTTCCTGAAGTATCTGGATATAAGAAACATTCACGGAAATTACAAAATCAGGATTCTCCATGCGCCACATTGCCGCCTGGGCAAGTGCCTTATTCAAAAGCCACTCTCCCACCTGTCTGATGGTTCCGTCTTCCTCCAGGATCGGAATAAATTCCATTGGGGAAACCAGGGTTCCATCCGGCAGATAAAAACGCATCAGAGTCTCAGCACCATAAACATCCTGAGTCTCTCCGTTCACCAGAGGCTGATATACCAGTGCAAACCCTCTGCAATTATTGGCAACATACTCACGGAGCACTTCCTGCAGTCGGAATTTCTCCACCGTTTTTCTGTGCATTTGTCCGGAAAACTGCGCAATGCTGCCACGTCCCACTTTCTTTGCCTGCTCAAGGGCGTATTCCACATTTGCATGCAAAGTCTCGAAATCCTCTGCATCCTGTGGAAAAAAGGCCACTCCGCAGGAAATTGTCAACTGGATCTCCAGATTCATCTCCCTGGGGACTTCCACTGAAAACTTCTGCATTTCCTTGTAGATCCGGTCAAGTGCATTCTCGGATTTCTCAGTGGTAATACAATAGAATTTACCTCCTGGTCCTCGATAAGAAATAACGCCCTCCAGGCTCTGACATTTCTGTCCCAGACGCTGCAGAACCTCATCTCCTACCAGATACCCAAGAATATCATTGATTCTCTGAAGTCTGTCCACATCAAAAAGAAGAACAGCACCTTCCATTCCATGACTGATAAATGCCGGAAGCTGCTTCTTCAGCTCATGAAACGTATATAAACCAGTGGGCTGGTCAAACTTGGCATTCACACCAAGATTCATCATTGTGCCAACAAAAAGGCCAAGGCTTCCATCCGCATTCCGCTCCACAATTCCCTGGCACCTTACCCATACATATTTTCCATATTTATTTAAAGCCCGGTATTCACAATTATGCCGGTTGCTTTTCCCCTCAAAAATACGGCCGATATCCTCCAGAAATATATGCTGGTCTGCAGGATGGATATGCTGTACCCATTCCTTCGCCGTATTCTCTATAAATTCTCCCGGCAGATTGAAGTAATCCACACTTGGCTTAGACCATCTGGAAAAATCGCGTTCCAGATCTGCTATATAAATGTACATATTATCTGAAGTCTGAGACAGAGCATCAAATATATGGCTGTCAAGATTAGAGATATCTATCACACAAAATCACTGCCTTCCCCTTTCCCCTAATACGTCAATATTTTACCATACTTTGCACAATTCTGTCTACAGATTTTGACAATTCTGCACATAAAATGTTAATAAAGTATAAAAAGAAGAATAAATAATACAAACATTTTTATGATAATCTGTAATCATTCCGCAGGCGCCAGAGCCTGTCTAAAAAATCATTCCCGCAATCTGCACGCCCCACTTTGCAATATATTTTGCCGAATTCGACTGTTGTAGCCTAAAAAAGGTACCATATCTCCCATTTCAGGAAATACAGTACCTTTTACAGAAATGAATTTATTTTTTAATTACTTTACTGCCTCGAATGCTGCGTCCAGAGCCGCGATCAGGTCTTCCACTTTCTCAATACCGATGGAAAGACGGATTGTGTTTGGTTTGATGCCCTGGTCAAGAAGCTCTTCCTCTGTGCACTGGCTGTGTGTGGTTGTTGCAGGATGGATCACAAGGGATTTTACATCTGCAACATTTGCAAGCAATGAGAAGATTGCAAGGTTATCAATAAACTTCTGAGCGGTCTGTGCATCACCCTTGATCTCAAATGTAAAGATGGAACCGCCGCCGTTTGGAAGGTATTTCTTATAAAGATAATGACTTGGCTCACTCTCCAGTGATGGATGATGAACAGCTTCTACCTGTGGATGTTTAGACAGGTAATCTACGATTTTCAGGGCGTTGCTTACGTGACGCTCCACTCTTAAGGAAAGAGTTTCCAGTCCCTGTAAGAACAAAAATGCATGGAATGGAGAAAGGGTAGCTCCTGTATCACGAAGGATGATTGCACGAATATAAGTTACAAATGCTGCCGGAGCGGTTGCCTCTGCAAAGGAAATTCCATGATAGCTTGGGTTCGGCTCAGAAATCCACGGGAATTTGCCGGATGCTTTCCAGTCGAAGTTGCCGCTGTCTACGATCACGCCACCGATTGCAGTTCCATGGCCTCCGATGAATTTGGTTGCGGAATGAACGACGATATCTGCACCATACTCAATCGGGCGAACCAGGTAAGGAGTTGCAAATGTAGAATCAACTACAAGAGGAATGTTATGTTTGTGCGCAATTTTTGCAACTTCTTCAATATCAATCAGGTTGGAGTTCGGATTTCCAAGGGTCTCAATAAAGATTGCTTTTGTGTTTTCCTGGATTGCAGCTTCGAAAGAGCCTTCTGCATCCGGATCTACAAATGTTGCGGTGATGCCGCTGGTCTGCGGAAGAGTATGTGCCAGAAGGTTGTATGTTCCGCCGTAGATGGTCTTGGAAGCTACAATGTGCTCACCTGTTTTTGCAAGTGCCTGGAATGTATAATTGATAGCTGCTGCACCGGAAGCAACTGCAAGTGCTGCAACTCCGCCTTCAAGAGCAGCGATTCTCTGCTCGAAAACGTCCTCTGTAGGGTTGGTAAGTCTTCCATAAATATTTCCGGCATCGCGAAGTCCGAAACGGTCAGCTGCATGCTGTGAGTTATGGAATACATAAGATGTAGAAGCATAGATTGGAACAGCTCTTGCATCTGTTACTGGATCTGCTTTCTCCTGTCCAATGTGTAACTGTTTTGTTTCAAATCCCCAGTTTTTAGAATCTCTGATATCTGCCATTTTTCTTTCCTCCGTATGTTTACTATTTTTCATCATTTTTTGTTAATGTTAGTTTTGTTATTGTTTTTGATGTTTTTCTTTGCTGTTGCTTTGTTTTTGTTGATGAATGCATAGTAACATACTGGGGATTATCTGTCTAATATGTAAAAATAATATCTGGTTATAGGTTCATTCTATAACCAGGTATTTGGGGAATTTTTTTTGCATATTTCTTTACACTATTCAGAAACGCCTCATGTATCCTGTCATCCTCATCCAGTTCCGGATGAAATGCCAGTCCATACTGCTCTTTATACTTTACAGCTACAATATTTCCATCCACCTCAGCCAGTACTTCTGCGCCTTCCCCGCATTTCTCAATATAAGGGGCACGAATGAATGTCATGGGAACCTGACCGATTCCTTTCATTTCCCTAATGGTGTGAAAACTGCCAAGCTGTCTGCCGTAGGCATTTCTTTTTACTGTCACAGGCATGGTTCCGAAATACACATGCCCGTCATTAGAGAGATGGTCAGCCAGAAGGATCACCCCCGCACAAGTGGCAAGCACCGGCATTCCAGCCTGGATTTTCTCTTTCAAAGGCTCAAACATTTCCAGCTCCCGAAGGAGTTTTCCCTGTACCGTACTCTCACCGCCTGGCAAAACCAGTCCGTCAAAGTCTCCATCCAGGTCTTCTTTTTTCCGCAGCTCCACGCACCGGGCACCCAGTTTTTCCAGTTTGCTCTTATGTTCTGCAAAAGCTCCCTGCACAGCAAGGATTCCGATTTTCATCTTATTTGCCCCTCTCTGCCATCAGAAGCTGGATTTCCTGCTCATTGATTCCGACCATAGCTTCACCAAGGTCTTCGGAAAGCTCTGCAAGCATTTTGGAATCCTGATAGTTGGTGACCGCTTTTACAATCGCTGCTGCACGCTTCTTCGGATCACCGGATTTGAAAATACCAGAGCCCACAAACACACTTTCTGCGCCAAGCTGCATCATAAGGGCCGCATCTGCAGGAGTCGCAACACCGCCTGCTGCAAAGTTTACCACCGGAAGTCTTCCGTTTTTGTGTACATACTCAACCAGCTCATATGGCACACGCAGGTTCTTTGCTTCTTCAAAAAGCTCATCCTCACGCATGGAAACCACTTTCCCGATTTCGCTGTTCATCATGCGCATGTGGCGCACCGCCTGTACCACATCGCCGGTTCCTGGTTCGCCTTTTGTACGGATCATGGAAGCGCCTTCTGCGATTCGCCTTAAAGCTTCTCCTAAATCTTTGGCTCCGCATACAAATGGTACTTTAAACTGACGCTTGTCAATATGGTAAACATCATCTGCCGGGGAAAGTACCTCGCTCTCATCAATATAATCAATCTCAATTGCTTCCAGGATCTGCGCTTCTACAAAATGTCCGATACGGCACTTCGCCATAACCGGAATGGAGACTGCCTCCTGGATTCCTTTGATCATTTTGGGGTCGCTCATCCTGGAAACACCGCCTGCTGCACGAATATCTGCCGGAATCCTCTCCAGCGCCATAACCGCACAGGCACCTGCCTCCTCTGCGATTTTTGCCTGTTCCGGAGTGGTAACGTCCATGATCACTCCACCTTTTAACATCTGTGCAAGCTGTTTATTTAATGCATATCTTTCCTGGCTCATTTTGATTTCCTCCTGTATGTATTGTGCAGAAAAATTGTGGGGCACTGTTTTAACAGATTTCCATTTCTTCAACTGCCTTTTATTTGTCTGAAAGCATACAGGAATACTGTACCGTTATAAATATCCAATTTTTATATATTTTAAAAGGACAGTTTGAATATTTTCTCTCAAACTGTCCTGCAGGACTTGTTTTTTTCCAGCAAAACCTTCAGTGCCCGGGCAATTTCTACCTCGTCTTCTGCAATCAGGATACGCATAGTTTTCCTCCGTTTTTTCTGAAAAGGAGACGCTTACGCGTCCCCCATTTCCCCGCCCCTCCTAGAGCCTGATAACAGGTTGCAGGGGCAAATAATATACTATTATTTTTTCGGTTTCTTTCGCGCCATTATGCCACCGATCCGGCCCGTTTCTTTGGCGGAGAGGCTTTTCCAGCCCCCTTCTAAGACTTTATCCAGAATGCCAAGTTCCTGCGCAATTTCATATTTTGTCTGTTCTTCAGGGGTAAGATTTCCGGATTTGTAAGCTTCTACTTCTTTGTCTTTGTTCATATGTCTATGCTCCTTTTTACAGTGTTTGGATGTATATAGGGAGTATGGACAAAATACAATACATTTATTCAAAGTGGATGCAATTTGACATGGCATATTCCACGCGAACCGTCGCAATATTCTGCCAAGCTGACTGTCAACTACAACTAAGCAGCTCGGCCTCCCGCAGCTAAGTTTTCGCAGGCAGTGGAGCTTGTGCGGTTCTTCTTATGCTTTCGGAATAATAATCGCTGCAATAATATATGCCCAGATTCCGGCGCCGCCGAAGCAGGTCAGAATCACCCAGGCTAGGCGGACCAGGGTTGGGTCGATATCAAAATACTCGGCAATTCCGCCGCACACACCGCACAGCATACAGTTTACGGTTGATTTGTATAAACGCTTATTGCTCATAATTGATTCCTCCGATCTGACATTTCTGTCTCATTTTTTATCCATTACATAACTTTACACCAGAGCGTGTCTGAAAAGAGCTTTCTGCAAGATTTAGTTTTCCCCAGTAAACTCCACATCAATCTCGCCCATTCCGCATTCCAGCACCATATCTTTTCTGGCACCTTCATTGGAAATGTTTTTCTCAATGCCAAGTCCACTGTACTCAGAATCCTCCAAATCAATCTCACCCATACCACAGGAAAGATCGTAATTATAGTCCTTCTCTTTTCCAGTTACTACCATGTCAATTTCACCAGCACCGCAGTCCGCATTCAGTTTCTGAACATCAATCTGATCAATGTCGATGGTTCCGGCGCCAACCTGAAGATCACAATTCGCTGCTGTGATATTTCCATAACCGCAAAATTCTCCGGCACCAACTTCCACCGAAAGCTCCTGTACTTTTAAATCGCACTCCAGATCAATGGTTCCCATGTCAACGCCCAAGCTTACCGTATCAAATTCTTTCACTGAAGGAATACTGACTTTTATCTGTTTCTTCTTTTTTACATTGCCACTGCGGGTATCTGTAATCGTGATTTTCCCAGAAGTTTCCTTAACCACCACATCGTTCTTCGTATCATTTGCCACATTTACCCGAATCTTGTCACCATCGTATTCCTGGATAAGGAGCTCATCATACTTCAAACTGATTTCCAGATCACTGGCAAAATCCATATCCACAGTATTTCCATCTAAAGCATCCCAATCTATGTCAGAAGAATGATATTGGACGTTTCCCCAATGGATCAAACCAGCCAGCGGATAATCATTATCCTGAAGCAGCTGTCCAGCCTGATCAAACACATTTACGCCTGTTTCCACTGCTGCTACAGAAATTCCACCGATACATAAACCAATTCCTGCCACTGCGAAAGCACCTGCTGCAATCAGCATTCCCTTTGTTCCTTTTTTCATGCCTGCTCCTCCTTCTTATTCCGATACACGATTTTCTGTAAAAAGTCTGTCACCTTACGAAGAATCCATGGGAAAATCGTGGAGCCCAGCCATCCTGTTAAAATGCAGAACAGAATTCCTGATGCAAACAAAAGACAGCCGATTCCCATTACCAGAAGTCCCACAGCAGTATTGGTAACCAAAGTTCCAACCCCCACACTCATGCAGGCGCAGGCTGCTACGATAAATGCGAACGCCACAACTCCGGATACAAAAATTGCCAAAAACGGAAACAAGATCACCACCAGTAAAATACTGAACACGCCACTGGCTGCTGTAATGATAAATGGGGAAAGAAATACCAGGGCAATTAGGATCAGGATAAATCTGCTGTTGCTTCCCTTCTCTTTCGGGCGATATCCCCTGTGGATACGATCTGTTTTTCCTGCATGTTCCCCATCTCTTTGGCGAATCTCCGGCATATAAGAAGCCTTGTTTTCCCTCAAGTCCTCATATCCATTCTCTGTATACTGTGCATATTCCTCATTGCTTTCGTCAAGGTCTGCCTTTATTATGGCAGCCACTTTTCCGGGGCTTCCAAGCTCTCTGATCACGGAAGCCTCATTCTCAGGACCGGCTTCGTCAAAATAACTGTTGTAGTAAGCCAGCGCCTCCTGCTTTTCTGCTTCCGAAATATCAGACAGCAGCCTCTCTAGCTGTTTCATAAACTGCGCTCTGTCCATACCTGTTAATTCTCCTCCCTCATGTGGCCGCTGTCCGCATTTCTGCCAGCGTCCTCAAACATACTGCCTATCTTGGTGGAATAATTCTTCCACTCGATCTTGTACAAATTCAGCTGTGCCTGCCCTTTCTCCGTCAGTTTATAATATCTGCGATTTCGTCCGGCATATGCCTGATCGTAGACTTCCAGGCAGTCATCCTTCTGCAGGCGGCGCAGCACTGGATAAAGTGTGGATTCTGAAATATCCAGAACTCCGCGTACATCCTGGGTGATCTTGTATCCGTAAGTACCTTCCGGCTCCTTGGACACAACCGCCAGGACAATAGCATCCAGAAGTGCAGCTCCTGTGTTAAATACCATCTGATCACTCCAATCATATTATATAATTCATCAATATTATTTAATTAACAATACTATATGATATATAATATAGTTTTGTCAATACCATTTTTGAAAACAAATTTCTATATTTCTATCATTTACACAAAAAAAGGCGCAGCCAATGCCACGCCAATATTTCAACATATTTTCTTTCACTTCAAATAACTGATAAATTTCTCCGTCACAGGTGAAAGCCTTTTTTATCCTTCACTACAAGCCCAATTTTTTTCTTTTTCAACGCCTTCTATTGCTTTACCTGGCAGGCAATTTATAGATACTTGTGAGTAAATTTTTGCCTGTATTGGTCTCAAATACGCGCTCTCTGGCTGTTTCGACAGCATTCTCAGACATTTCACTTTCATCTGCATTTACAAGGAAATCAGCTTCCAGAAGAATGCGGTAGTCCAGTCCGTCTACGTTTGTATAAGTGTGGTGATGGCTGACCAGATAGTTGATTCTCTCTTTCATTTCATCATCAATTTCCACATCCTTAAGGAAATTTTTTACCAGCTCAGGACTTTCTTTTTCCTGGTTGGAGCCGTTTGTATTACCATATTTTACGCGGCATACAGGGCAGGCAATGTCGTGGATCACGGCTGCGATTTCCAGAATTTCCTGCTTTCTTTCGGTCAAATTTTCCATCTCGCCAATCATTCTGGCATATGTATATACCTTCAGGAAATGGGCAATATCATGCTTGTTTCCATCGGAATATGCGATCATTTTTGCGATAACATTATTTATGGTTTGCTGTGTTTCTGTCATGTTTTTTCCTCCTCGTTTGCATTCAAAAAGCGGCAGAAATCATCTGGAAGGGGAGCTTCCAGAGTGATTATTTCATCTGTAAATGGGTGACAAAAAGTCAACTTCCAGGCATGGAGCGCAGCTCTTTTGAAGCAGTCATTCCTATTATTTATTCTGCCTTCCGTATTCTTTTTTTCTTTTCTGTTACTCATTTTCAAACACGCTCTAGGATTGTACATCGTATCTCCCAGAAGAGGGTGACCTATCCCTGCCATGTGAACCCGGATCTGATGGGTTCGTCCGGTTTCCAACTGAAGCTCAACAAGAGTCACGTTACCGAAACTTTTTATGTTTTTATAATACGTAACTGCATTCCTGCTTCCTGGCAACAGTCCATCTGGAGAAATTGTCATTTTCATGGAATTTTCCGGATCCGGGGCAAGTGGTATAGCAATTTCTTTCCAGAATACAGAATCATTTGCTTCTGATAAATCTCCTTCTGCAAGCGCCAGATATTTCTTTTGCAGCTTTCCTTCTTCCCTCTGCTTCTGCAATCTGGCTGCCGCCACCTGGTTTCTGGCAAAAAGTAAAATCCCGGAGGTCTCTTTATCCAGACGTCCAATGGACCGAATGCGTGTTGTCTCATTTTTTTCACGAAAATAGGCTGCGAGCAGGTTAGAAATGCTGTCCTGATAATGGCTTCCGGATGGGTGCGTCACCATACCAGCTGGCTTGTTTACTACAAGTAAATCCTGGTCTTCATAAAGGATCTGAAGTTTCTGAAGTTTTAATCCGTCTTCCAGCTCTTGTCTTTCAAAATCCAATAATTGTTTTTTTCCTTGTTCTATAAAACTACTTGTATCTGAACACACCAGTTGCTTTGAATCAATCCCTTTCGCTTCCAGACATACCTGAAGCCGATCACCAGGCACTGCTATTTCCGTTACACGGCACTGTTTTCCATTTTTAAGGATACCTCCCGGCCTGAACTTTGCCTGACTGATCTGCCTCTTCGTAAGCCCTGCCTCAGCCCGCAAAACCTCTCCTACTTTTCCAGACTCTGTAATCCTTATCTCAAGATATCTTTCCATATCTGCATCCTTGATAGCTCCTGCCCATATCTTTTTCAAAATGAAAGCTCCGCTGCTCAAAACACGAAGCTTGTTTAGCTTTATCACATAGTTTATCACAAAATGAAAGCTTATGAAATCCCCTATGATCTTAAAACAGGAAATAATAAGCAAGCCGAAATACACACAGGTATTCGGCTTGCAAAATTTGTCATATATTTTTCAGGAAATTCTTTTTGTCCACGTTCCAGAATGTGTTTAAAAAGGCTTTCTGCAATCTGCACGCTCTAGATCAATATTCCATCAGCCTTCCTGCCTCATCAATATAGAACACGTCATCCGGTCCTATATAATAGCTGTCGGAACCATCAAAGTATATTACATTTCCTTCCCCATCATACCAGTAATAAGTATCTCCCGGATCACTTTCCTCTACATAATCTTCATCAGGAATGTAGTCTCCGTATCCTTCACCATCGTCAGCAGTCTGGGCTTCGTAGGCGATAGAATCGGACTCACGGGAAAAAGCTGCACCTGCATAAATATTTCCATATCCGGAAATCACAGGACTGAGCATCAGATCGCCATCTCCATCCAAAGTAACATCTGCCACATAGATTCCGCTGTCATTGACCAGTTTCAAGGCAGTTGTGCCAAGTGTGGTAAAAGTACCGCTGTCAAAAAAATATCCCCCTGTTTTATCACTATTCAGGCTGTTGTAGATTTCCCAGGTTCCTTCTCCATAAAGCCGGATATTCATGGCATTTAAATCTCCATACTGATACCAGCTGTCAAAATAGGAGATAAACATTTCCAGGCTCTCACCTTCGGCACTTGGGTCATAATCTTCTCCTTGAGTGAGAGTGGTTTCTGTATTTTCAACGCCCTCAATCTCCGTCAGTTCCAGAGAAGAAATGGCAGCCCGGTATTCCTCCTCCATCTCCTCAGCAAAATCCGCTGAAACTCTGTAAGCATAAGCAAAGGTATTGGTATCTGTCTGGAAATACAGCATTTTCCATTTGCAGGTATCTTCGTTTGCTCCGGTGGTAAACTCCAGTTCATATGCCGGATAAGTGAATTTCTCTGTATATTCCTGGTTCTGTACTGCTGTGAAATCCTTTATTTCCGATTCACTTACAAAGCCTGCAAACTGTTCCATATATTCCTCCGGGGTACCGGTGAATTCATTGTCATTTAAAGCACTGCAGTTGACGATCACCGTCATACAGTCCTCTGTCATATCGGAATAGAAATACCCTCCTTCCCAACTGGAATTGTTATAAAGAGGGCGCAGTCCTGTATAGCGTTTATTTGACATGAGGACATAGCTTTTCTTTTCCACACTGTCTTCGTTTTCAGTCTGACCTTCCGAATTCTCTTCTGTCTGATCTTCCTCTGCTCTGGTAAAAACCGCAGCCCCGTCATTTCCCATATGAAGAGTATCCGCGGAGTCCAGATAAAATCCCTCCAGCCACATGCCCATGCGATTGTACATGTCATATCTGCCATTTCCGTCGTTGTATTCATCCACATATTCCAGATATCCCTGAACATCATCGCCTTCTCCGGTGTGATATACAAACAATCCGTCTGCACTTAAGGTAAGAGTTTCATCAGCCTGTGCATCTTCATTTTTCCATACACCGGAAAGTGCTGCATAGTCAGCTCCGTCCTCTACCTGAAGCGTATCCTCGTTTTCTGCCATTACGCTGTAAATACCGGCTGGGGGAACAACTGCTGCACATAAAATAAACGCGATGACCGCTGTAACTATTTTTCTCTTCATACCATTTTCCTCCTGTCGAAATATGTTGTACCTTTACTATACGTTTTCTCTGACAAAAATAGTATTAACTTCCAGTTAGCTTTTCCCTTCCATCAGCTCCAAAAGATACTTGCGCTTCACCCGGACATCCCCGGGAATCTGTAATTTGGAATAAATCTGATTGATGTACTGCTTCACAGTTCCCTCGGATAAAAACAGACTCTGGGCGATTTCTTTGTTGCTCATATGCTTCGCCATAAGCTCCGTAATCTCCAGCTCACGATCTGACAGTACTTTAAAGACCGGCGGATACGCCTCCTCTTTTTTTAACTGATCGCACCGCATTTCCCATTCTTTCCCCATTCTGGTGATCCTGAAAAGAAAATTTTCATTGATGCCGAAAAAGCTCCCCTTCAAAAGCTCCTCTATGTATGGATAATTCTCCACAAATGGCATAAGGATTCCATCTGGAAAAGCCTGGGAAAGTGATCCTCTCAAAAGTTCAAGCGCCTGTTCTGTTTTTCCCAGCTTCCAGTTGGCCGCAAGAAGCTGGATCTGCACATGAAGCGCTACCAGATCGTAGTGAAGAGCCTGACACATGGCAAGAATGGATTCGCTTCTTCCGATCACCTTCGAATATTCTTCCTGGGCAAGATAAACCTGATTCTCGATCATTTCCATCATCGGTCTCCCAGGTGCCAGAAAATTCACCGTAGAAAGCATGTGCGCTCCAAAGAGAGCCGGAATCCGCTCCGTTTGTCCGGTGACTGCATAGTAATAGGCGCAGGTGCTGTCAAAAATATTGACCCAGGTGGTATTATGCCCCTGCAGCAGTTCTTTTCGACGTTCTTCAAACGTATTTCTCATTTTTATGTCCATACAGATAGACAGCCTTTGTGCCAGAAAATCGCAGCAAAGTGCAATGCTCTCCTGCCCATTTCCCTGAATCTGGGTATAAGCCTTTTCCAATGCTATATGGGCATCAACAAAATTTCCGCGCATAAAGTGAGCCTCTGCGCTCATAATCGTTTCTGCACCCTGTCCGTGTCCGTTTGTAATCTTGTAATAATGAGGCATACACTGGTTCATCTCTTCCAGCTCTTTGTCAAGGTCTCCGCTTTTCCTGTGAAACATCATAAGTACAGATGGGGAGCCAAACGTCCAGCCTCCGTCACTTCGGATACTGATGGCAGGTCTTGTCATCTTCTCGCTGGCACTGCGGTGAAACTGACTCATTCTCGAAATATCATTGTACATAAGAAAGCTCTGGATCAGATCGCATTCGCCCAGAAGATTTCCTCTCTCTTCCTCAGACAGCTTTGGATGTTCTCTGATGGATGCCAGAAGAAGTTCTTTCAGTTCCAGCATTTTGGGAATATTTTTCCAGTTAAACATGCATCTCATAAGAACCAGAATTGCAAGCGGATATTCTTTTAAAACGGAAACCGGACATCTGTTCAAAACTTCCAGAACCTCTTCCGGTTTTAGAGAAGCAAGTAAGATTCCGGCATCTTTTTGCACCACCCGGAGAATAGCTGCAAAATTCTGATTCCGCCAGTATGCTGACAGGGCATGAATATAGGCACCATGTTTTTCATACCATGCACCATATCTTTCATAGTAGAAAGCCTGCCTGGAATTATCCAGTGTTCTGAACGCACGAAATGCGCACTCTTTCATCATATGGTGAAAGCGATAAGTCTGCCCGTCATTCAGGCAGGTGACAAATGCATTCTGCCTGGTGAGCATTTTCAGAATCTGGTGTACGTCTTCTCTTTTTGTAATAAATTCTGCCATCTCTTCCGTGAATTCATCTGCGAGCCCCATGGCACTTAAAAATTCTTTTCTGTCTTCTGGCAAAGGATTCAGCATGGAAGCGGAAAACATCTGGTAAATGTCAGACGTTTTCCCTGGCAATTCTCCTGATTTTGAAAAAGAACACAAATTCAGGTAAACAGCTGCGAACCATCCTTCGCTGGATTTCAGAAGCTGCTCAAGCTGGCTGGCTGTCAGGCTGGTTCCGCAGCGGCGGATATAGGCTGACAGCTCCCCAGCGTTCAGACGCAGATCGTCTATTTCTATTCTGTGAAGTCTTCCTCCAAGTCTTACAATCCAGTCATCACTGATAAAATGATTTCGGCTTGCTACGATCAGATGCACATTTTCCGGAATCCTCCCTGCCATTCTGCACAGGAAAGTGGCCGCCCGGTCATCTTTTAACAGATGAAAGTCATCTATAAAAATATAACAATTTTCACATTTTTCCAGTTGATAGCATAGAATTTCCGTCAAAAATCCAGCGGAGGCTTCATCTTCCGGGCAGTCGTAGTTTTCCAGAAAGTTAAGACCTGCGAAGGAAAATGCATTTTGCACACTTTTCCAGAAGATGGAAAGGTTTTGGGAGTAGATACTGATCCGGATCAGCAAAGCCTGACTGTCTTTCGCCAGTCTGGACAGATACCAGTTTACGGCGGTTGTCTTCCCATATCCCATAGGGGCTGTTATGGCAGTCAGTGCGCTGTTGGAAACAGGCTGCAGGGATTTTTGTAAACGGTCTGATATGTAAATGGAATTCAGGCTGATTTTTTCTTTAGGCATTTCATACCCTCACTCTCTTGTTTTATAAGTATATTGCTGTTTACACCGTTTCCGGAGTATGATTTGTAGGAATAATTTTTCAAACACGCTCTAATGATTATTCTATATTTAATTATAGTGGAAAAACCAGGAAATTCCAATGGATTCTTTTGCTTTTGCTTATGTTTGACTTGTTCTTTTTCTTCCGCTATACTAAAATGTGTTTAAAAAATGCTTTCTGCAAGATGTGTTTCACAGTTTGCGTGAGATTTTTTGCAGACATTTTTTTCATATCTAATTCTATTTCAGTACTAAGGAGATTTTTCTATGGATTCAGATAAATTATCAGCTCTGCCTCAGGCTTTTCTTCATCGGATGGAGGATATGCTTGGGGATGATTTTGAACCTTTTCTGGCAGCTTATGAACAGCCGCGTACTTATGGGCTCCGGGTAAACACGGCAAAGATTTCCTGTGAGGAGTTTGAACAGATCGTGCCCTTTGAAGTGAAAAAAATCCCATGGGTTTCGAATGGTTATTTTTACAATGAGGATGTAAGACCATCCCGGTGTGCTCTTTATCAGGCTGGACTTTATTATCTTCAGGAACCAAGTGCCATGACCCCCGCTTCCCGTATTCCGGTGGAGCCAGGAGAATATGTGCTGGATATGTGTGCAGCTCCTGGAGGAAAAGCAACTGCAGTTGGTTCCGCCCTAAAGGGTGAAGGACTTCTGGTTGCAAATGATATCAGCACTACCAGGGCAAGAGCACTGCTTCGAAACCTGGAACTGTTTGGGATTCCCAATCTTTTTGTTGCCAATGAAAAGCCTGAAAAAATGGTAAAAAATTTTCCAGAATTTTTCCATAAGATCATTCTGGATGCACCTTGTTCCGGGGAGGGGATGTTCCGTAAGGAGGAAGCTCTTGCCAGAGACTGGACTCCTGAGAAGTCTGAGGAGCTTTCCAGAATTCAGAAACAGCTTTGTCTGAATGCGGCAGATATGCTGCAGCCGGGAGGACAGATGCTTTATTCTACTTGTACCTTTGCACCTTGTGAGGATGAGCAGATCATTTCCTGGCTTCTCAGGGAAAGGCCGGAGCTGTCTCTGATTTCTATGGAGGGTTATGAGGGCTTTTCCACCGGAAATCCTGAATGGGGAGATGGGAATCCACAGCTGAAAAAATGTGTGCGCATTTTCCCCCATAAGATGCAGGGCGAGGGACATTTTCTGGCACTCTTGCAAAAGGAGGGAACGGCTGGACCTTCCGCTGGTACTTCTAAGGCCGGGCGTCTGGCTGCAGATGTCCGGAAGTATATGGAAGAGTTTTTCAGGGAAATCGGGTTGAAAACTTTAGATGGTCAGAAGTTTGACTGGAACCGGGTGGAGGTTCGGGCGGATAAGGTTTATTATCTGCCGTCTGTTTCCTGTAATTTCAGAGGACTTACGTTTATTCGGAACGGACTTTATCTGGGAGATCTGAAGAAAAACCGGTTTGAACCGGCTCAGCCGCTTGCACTGGCTTTCCGGAAAAATGAAGCTGAAGCTGTGATTTCCCTTTCTGTAGATGATCCAAGACTGGAGCGGTATCTGAAAGGGGAAACTCTTACAATTGAGCCTGAGGAGGCTGCTCATTCTAAAGGATGGCATTTGCTTTGTGTGGAGGGGTATCCCCTTGGGTTTGGAAAGCTTGTGAATGGGACATTGAAAAATAAGTATCCAGCGGGGTGGAGAGTGTAAGGTGGTCAAATTTTTGTTTTCCCTTCCGCCTGCGACGTGCGTGGATGTGGCGTGCCACATCCACGCACCCTCTGCGAACACAAGCAATCATCCTAACAATATCTCTTTTTTCAACGTAAAGGAATAAATATACTTCTCTTTCACCCTACGCCCAGTCATTCTATGAAGTGCCTGAGCATAATCCTCCAGCTGGGTGTGATACAGATCAACCAGCTTCTGCTCTTCCCCTCTGCGCACACGATCCGTCTTGTAATCAACCAGCACAATCTCATCCCCTTCCAGAAAATAAGCGTCTATGATTCCCTGCACAAGCACACGTTCCTGTGGATCCCATGCCTCATCTATTTCAGCGGCACTTCTGGAAATGACAAAAGGCTGTTCCCTGAAAAGAAGCCCCGATAATGCAGCGACTTTCATTCTCTGCCCCAGTGCCCCATTTACAAAAGACTGAATATCTGAAATTCTGATACATTCGGCTTCTGCTTCAGACATTTTTTTGCTCTGAACCAGTGCGTCGATCTGCTCTTTCAGCTGCTGTGAACTATCCGTTTTATTGTACTCAAGACATTCCATCACACGATGGTAGGCAGTACCTCTTGCAGAACCTGTGAACGCCTTTTCCGCTTCCTTCTTTTCCTCAATAAATCTTGGAACCAGCGGAACAATGTCCGGTTCGAAATATACAGCTTCTTCAATATCCGTATCTTCATGGTAACTCTTCTTTTTCAGATCCGATACACTGACCTTCACTGGAATATCCTTACGATATTCATAAGGATATACAAATCCAAAGCGCTTTTCCAGTTCCGCTCTGATTTCAGGATCCACGATTTTCTCACAATCCCAGTTATCCAGAATATCGTCTTCCATCTGCCCTGCAGCCTGTTCCACCACTTCAGCCTCCGTTAAAGTCCTCGCTGTGATCCTTTTCACTTGAAACTCTGCCGGATCATCATAAAGCAGATTATCATGGGATGGCAGCAATCCAAACTCCTCAAAAAGTTCATCCATGCAGCGGTGCCTTGCAAGCGCAGGAAGCACATAATCCCAGTAAGTTTTTCCATTCAGTCTCGTTTCTGCCGGAAGAAGTTCCTGTTCATTTTCGCGGAATCTGTATAAAGAAAGCAGCCTTTTTTCCAGATTTCCTATTGTTCCGGTCATGATCAGTTTCTCCTTGGCACGCGTCAGGGCAACGTAAAGTACTCGGATTTCCTCCCCCAGAGTCTCTTCCAGAAGCTTACGGCGGATCACCTGCTTATACAGTGTTGACACAATCATCCGCCGGTCTGGCAAAATGGCGTCAGCGCCAAGACCGTAATCCGGATGAATCAGAAGTCTGGCGTTCAGATCCTGCATATTGAACTGTTTTCCCATACCGGCAAGGATTACAATCGGAAACTCGAGTCCCTTGCTCTTGTGGATCGTCATGATTTCCACGGAACCTTCTCCTGCGCCAGAAAGATTTACTTCGCCATAATCAACTTCATATTTTTGCAAATGTTCAATATATCGGACAAAATTAAATAAGCCTCTGTAACTGGTCTTCTCATAATCCATTGCCTTTTCCACCAGCATAGCGAGGTTGGCGCTCCGCTGTGCACCATTTGGCAGAGCTTTCGCATAATTACCATAGCCGGTTCTGCGGAGAATCTCAAGAATCAGCTCATGCACAGGAGTGTACACCGCAAGATCACGCATTTCATTCAGCAGGACTATAAAACCATGTAATTTGTTGTAAAGAGTTCTTTCCTGCCCCTCATATTCTTCCAGGAAATTCAACACGCTGTCATACAGCATCCCCTTCGGATGTTCTTCCCGCAAAACGGCAAGCTCCTGGGTAGTACATCCCACCAGCGGCGACCTCAGCACACCCGTCAAAGGAATATCCTGAAGAGGATTATCGCAGACCTGCAGATAATTCAGAATCGTAACCACCTCAAGTGCGGAAAAATATCCCGTCTTTGAAGCGGCATACACAGGAATTCCGTGGGCAGAAAGTACCTCTGTAAAGGTTTCTGACCAGCCGGAAGCGGTGCGGAGAAGGATTACAATATCTCCATATTTCGCAGGACGATATTCTTTGGTTTCTTTATCAAGTACCAGCTCTTTTCCCACAATTTCCTTAATTCTGTGGGAAATAGCAAGAGCCTCCAGTTCCCGGGCATCCTTTCCTTCCATCAGATTCTCCAGTTCTTCGGAATCCTTTTCTACCAGAAGAACTTCTGTAGGAAGAAAGCTTTCCTGGTTTCCTTCCGGAAACACAGCTCCAGGATAAAGAGCTGCGGCTTTATCGTAGGCAATTCCACCAAGATCTGTTCCCATAATCTGACGGAAAATAAAGTTTGCACTATCCAATACCTGGGACCGGCTGCGGAAGTTTTTATGAAGATCGATTCGCTGTTCAGTACTGTCCGTTAAACTGTACTGTTCATACTTTTCCATAAAAAGCTCTGGCCTGGCAAGGCGAAACCGGTAAATGCTCTGCTTCACATCACCTACCATGAATATATTTTTTCTTCCATCTGCCCAACCGGAAACACAGTTGGTAATCATTTCCTGTACCAGATTACTGTCCTGGTACTCATCCACCATGACCTCGTCATATTTCAGGGAAAGTTCACGTGCTGCCGGACTCATGTGATAAATGTACTTGCTCTCTCCAGTCCAATCACCGTCGTTTTCGCCATTTTCTTCCTCTGCATGAACCTTTTGAATCAGGATTTCCAGCGCAAAATGCTCCATGTCCGTAAAGTCCAGAATATTTTTTTCCCGCTTCTTCTCTCCATACATACGGATAAATTCCCTGGTAAGCTCTACCAGCATTTCTACAGGCTCCCGGCAGGTTTCCAGAAGCACTGGAAGTTCCTCCTCCTTTACGGAAAAATACCGTGTTCCAATATCCTTTAAAATATCCTTTGCATTTTCCCGAAGAGATTTTACCTGCTCTTTCAGCGTATCATCTACAGGATCTTTTGGTTTCTTTCTGGAAAGAACGGCAAAAGCCGGTTTGCCAAGAAGCTCTCCTGCTCCGTCAAAATCACCGGCGGCGGCTTTCTCTTCTGCTGCACGAATGAGGATGAGATCACTTTGCAGTGCTTCATCATACAGGTATGGTCCTCCTGGCGCATTACAAAAGCTTCTTGCCTGAGTAATCAGTTCCTTTGCCTGGCAAAGATCCTCCGTAATGTTTTTCCATAACAAATTCATCCATTCTGAGGATTTTACAGACTCTAAATCCGTATTTCTATAACTATCTATGCATTCTTCCAGCCAGGTATCCGGATATGGATTGCTCATGGCAGCATTATACAGAGAATAAATCAGTTCTTTAATTCCATCATCTGTTTTGCCTGATGCGTAGCATTCGATAAAATACTTAAACTTTTTGTCATCTTTTATGTAATAGTTCTCCAGAAGCTCCTTCATCACGTCCTCTTTCAGAAGCTTCAATTCTCCCTCTTCTCCTGTCCGATAACCAGGATCCAGACCAATAAGATGGAAATAATTGCGGATCACATAAGCACAGAAGCCATCTATCGTGGTGATCTGCGCCGTATGGATCAAGGTAGTCTGGCGCTGCAGATGCTCATTGTCCGGATTCTCACAGAGAGCATCTTCCAGGGCATTTGCAATTCGTTCCCGCATTTCCCCTGCTGCTGCTCTTGTGAATGTCATGATCAGCAACCTGTCAATGTCAACGGGATGCTCCGGATCCATCACCTTTTTTAGAATTCGCTGCACAAGCACCGCAGTCTTTCCGGAACCAGCTGCTGCACTTACCAGAATATTCCGGTTTCTTAAATTAATAACCTGCTCCTGCTCTTTCGTCCAGTTCACTGCCATTATTCATCCACCTCCTTCACAAAAGCATCCCACAGCTCTTCATCTGTAAAGTTTTTCAGCCTGCGGAATTCATAGCCTGGAATGTCCATATCAAAACCGCATACGCCGCTGTAAGGACAGTAGGTACAGGCATTTTTCTTTCCCATCATATAAGGGGAAACCTGGGCATCTCCGGTCATAATGGACTGTCTGATATGAGAAATCTTTGTTTTTACATAACGGTTTAAAATATCAAACTGCTCTTTTGAGGCTACAGAAGAATTTTTCCGGAAGCTTCCGTCTTTGTTAAAGGATACGGGAATTGACACAAGGGAACTGTCCATTTTTTGTACCAGTTCTTTATCTTTCAGAACCAGTCCGTTCATCTTTAGTTCCTTCAGCACTTTTTCCTGGACAGTCTCTATATCTGCATCTATTTTTTCCTGAATCATAGGATCCTTGATATTGTAATAAAATACCCCTGCAGGAATCACATCTTTATCCTTATGCTTGTTTTGCTCTACGGTAAGGGCACCGTCCATGTAGATCATCAACTGCAGCTGCAGACCATGATACAGGGAAACCAGATCAAAAGAAGTATTCCCGGTCTTATAATCAATGACGCGGACATACAGCTTCCCATCATCTGTCTCCATAGTATCCACGCGATCGATCCGACCGCCCTGAAAAACAACTTCCACACCTTCCGGCTCAAATTCCCCGGATTTCAGCTGTTTCTGAATTGCCCACACAGTTCTTCGTACCATTCGCTTGGTGCGCTGAATCATATATTCATTGCGTGCACTGCTTTTTAGAATGGTATTTCCATAATCTGCACTTATTTTATCTACCAGGCAGTCTGCCAGCGCATCCCTCTCTTCCTCAGAAAGCTCTGCCAGAGAAAGCTTTTCTTTGTTCACTTCCTTTATCAGAGACTCCAGCACCTTGTGCATAATATTTCCCATATCCATGGCGCGGAATTCATATTCTGCACGCTCCGTAAGTTTGAGACCATACTGGAGGAAATGGGCAAAAGCACAGGCAGAATAACGCTCCAGCCTGGTGGCACTGTAGGATGACACCTCTCCATAGAGAACCTTTGCCACACTTTCACTGATAATATCGGCAGGCTTTCTGATTCTGGAAGCCTCCACCAGCTTTCTGGCTAAAGTCCTATATTTAGGACTTCTAAGATACCAGCTGTAAAGCTCGCTGTACAAAGGACTTCCCTGTCCCACAGCACCCTCTCCAAGACCTTTCAGGAAGCATTCCAGACTGGTTCCCGGAAGCTCCATGGCGTTCAGGCTGAATTCCTCATCACCTGCATTTTTCACTTCCAGTCCGGGATATAGAGCCTGTATACTGTGGATCAGATATGCCGGGCTTATAGGTTCTCCTTTTCCATTTGACAAACTGTAGGAAAGGCACAAATGCTCACTTGGCTTTGTCAGATTCAGATACAGGTAAAAGCGCTGGGTGTTCATCAGCTCTTTCGGACCTGGTGCAAGCTCCATTCCCTCATCTGCAAAGAATTCTCTGTCCATCTGGGTCAGAATTCCGCCTGAGTCTGTATTTTTCGGAATATTTCCCTCGTTTACACCTACAAAAAACAGTGCCTTTATTTCTTTCAGACGGGTTCTTTCCATATCTCCAATAAGGACCTGATCCATACTGGGCGGGATCAGCGCAACCTTTGACTTGGCAAAACCAGTTTCCAGAAGCTGGACAAATTCCGTTCTTGTAATTTCTTCCTCTCCAAGGATCTCTACCATACGGTCAAGAAGCTCCATAACAATTCCGTATATCTGGGCGTATTCTTTTTCCAGGGCTTTTTCCCCTTTTTCTTTAAAGAAAAGCTCCTGTTTCTTCAGTTTTTTCTGTATTTCACAGCTTGCGATAAACTGATATAAACTATAACAATATTCACATACTTTTCTCTTTCCACTGGAAAATCCCTGAGCTAGGATCTCAGCCTCCCTCACAAATATTTCCCGGTATTCGTTCAGGACCTGAATATCCTCCGGATCCATGGTCCGGTAAACTCTCACCCACTTCTCGGACCACTTTTTGTAACCGTGAATTCCAAGGGCAAGCACATAATTCTCCAGCATATCCACCTGGTCCCTTCCAAGGCCTGACATATCACAGCGCAGATACCGAAAAACACTTTCGTAGGAAAAACCCTTTGTAACCATTTCAAGAGCAGCACGAATATATTCTATAAATGGGTTCATCAGAATGGTGTGCTTCTCATCCAGAAAGTAAGGGATCCGGGATTCCTCGAATACCTGAGATGCAATACTTTTGTACGCCTCCAGATTTCCGGTAATCACAGCGATTTCTCCGTATTTCAGATTTTTTTCACGGACCAGACGGCGTATTCTCCTGGCTGTCTCTTCCAGTTCTTTTACAGGGGATTCTGCTGCAAATATGCAGATTTCTTCCTGTTTCTTCTCATAGACAGATCTTCTGTAGCGAAAAAGATGCTTCTCCAGAAAGTCAAGGGAGGTGGAATTTCCAAAGCGGCCCTTTCTCTCATCTTTCAGAAGAATGGGATCATCCAGATTGCTGGTCAGACCGGACAAGGTGTGGATCATTTTCCTGCTCATGTAGAACAACTGATGTGGTTTTCCCATCTGTAAGGGATTTTCTCCGGCATCCATGGTGACAGTTACCAGAACCTTATCGCAGACATTTAAAAGTTCCCGGATCACGTTCATCTGCACCGGAGTAAAACCGGTGAAGCCATCCAGAAGGAGTACGGATTTTTTCAGTTTATCAGAAAAAGGAATGGCTTTTTTCAAAGCGTCCATCACGCCTTCGCCGGTCATATAATGACCTTCCAGATATTGAAGAAAGGCCTGATAGAGGACACCCACATCCTGCATTTTCATATGAAGAAGAGAGTCCTCCCCTGTTTTTCCCAGCATGTCCTGCAGTTCTTCTTCCCGGATATCATACTGCATAAATTCTGAAATCAGAGATTTCACTTCGTCCAGACAGCCCGGTTTGTTCATCTGGCTGCCAAGATAGGGCAGATTTTTTCGATGCTGCTGCACCAGCTTCTGAAGAACCATACTTTTTCCAGTGTCATCCAGAAGCACTTCCATGGCACCGCCTGTCTCCTCGAAAATACGATAGGCAAGGCGCTGAAAGCTGAGCACGTCGATATTCAGGATTCCCTTTCCGGGGTGCATTTCGACTACGTTTTTCTGTGTCTGCATGGTGAACTGTTCCGGGACGATAATATAGTACAGGTGCTGTGGATTTTCCATAGATTCCCGGATGATCTGTTCACATGCATAATGCGTCTTGCCAATACCGGAGCTGCCGATAATGAATTGTAGGGACACGTTTTTTCCTCCTTCTGCCAATTGTATGGAATAAAAAAAGCCTGTATCTGATAAAAAATCATTCTGTTTTATATTCTATCATATTTTCCATGCTTTGATAATAGGATAGAATAAGAAGGTTAGAGCCTGGTTTTGCGGCCAGGATTATTTTTTCATTATCAGTGCGATACAGGAGGCGCAGTCCATGAGTTCGAAAACCAGGATCATCGTGTTACATATGAAGGAAGTGGTATATACCATTGCCTTTCTGATTCTTGCTGTTCTTCTGGGAATCCTGATCTACTTTATGTTCGGGCCTGGAAAAAGCCAGACCACTTCTGCTGCTGGAGAGGGGATTTATACGCCTGGCGTTTACCGCAGTTCCCTTACTTTGAATAAAAATACTTTTGACGTGGAGGTTACAGTAGATCAAAACAATATCCAGTCTATTGAGCTGGTAAATTTAAGTGAAAGCACCACTGCCATGTTTCCGCTGGTAAAGCCTTCCCTGGAATCACTGGCCAGCCAGATTGTTGACAGCCAGTCCCTGGACGACCTGAAATATTCCACGGACAGAAAATATACGTCACAGCTGCTTATTTCTGCCATTGAAGATGCATTAAAAAAGGCGGAGAACCATGTAAGTTCTCCGCCGGCATAGCAATAAACAAACCTAATTATTTCCTACCTTTACAGCTGTATGCTACGCGAAATACAGTTACAAAATGCATGGAAAGCGTACCGCACAATCGTTTTATACTTCAAGCTTCTCCAGAGCTTCCATCCATACCGCTGCGCTTGCATCACTTGGCATACGCAGGTCACCTCTTGGAGACAGTGCCACGCTACCTACCTTCGGGCCGTCAGGAAGACAGGAGCGTTTGAACTGCTGGGCAAAAAATCTGCGGTAGAAGATTTTCAGCCATTTCAGAATCGTAGCCTTGTCATAGGTACCCTCAAAGGTACAGCAGGCAATGCGATAGATCTTATCCGGTTCAAAGCCTGCACGAAGCATATAATACAGATAAAAATCATGAAGTTCATAAGGACCAACCAGATCTTCTGTTTTCTGTGCAATCTTGCCGTCCTTAGGCGGCAGAAGCTCCGGACTTACCGGAGTATCCAGAATATCCAGAAGAACTTCTTCCAGCTCTTTCTCTCCGCAGGTATCTGCATAATAGTGGACAAGATGTCTTACAAGCGTTTTGGGAACAGAGGCATTTACACCATACATGGACATATGGTCTCCATTATAGGTTGCCCATCCAAGAGCAAGCTCGGAAAGGTCACCGGTTCCCACAAGAAGTGCTCCCTCCTGGTTTGCCATATCCATAAGAATCTGCGTACGCTCTCTGGCCTGACAGTTCTCATAGGTTACATCATGAACGGAATCATCGTGACCGATATCACGGAAATGGATATTTACCGCCTCTTTAATATTGACCTCCGTCAGAGCAGCACCAAGGCACTGGCTTAATTTGCAGGCATTCTGGTAAGTTCTGTCTGTGGTACCAAAGCATGGCATGGTAATGCAGCGGATATTCTCAGATGGCAGTCCCATCAGCTGGAAAGTACGTGCAATTACAAGCAATGCCAGTGTAGAATCAAGTCCCCCGGAAAGTCCGACCATTGCCTTTTGGCAGTGGATGTGGCTCATTCGCTTCTTAAGTCCCATAGCCTGAATGTTCAGAATCTCCTCACAGCGCATATCACGCTCTTCTTTTACAGAAGGTACGAAAGGATAGGGGGCAAACTTCCTGGTAAGAGAGGTCTCTTCCACTTCCACATCAAAAGGTACGATCTGGCAGTCAGCATCATCAGATGCCGGATAGGTGGAAAGTCTTCTTCTCTCATCTGCCAGTCTCTGCACATCAATTTCTCCGTAAATCACAGTGTTCTGGAAGCGCTTCGCCTCTGCCAGCATGGTGCCATTCTCTGCGATCAGGTTCTGTCCGCCAAATACCAGATCCTGGGAGGATTCACCCTCTCCTGCTGTGGCGTAAATATAGCCGCACACCAGTCTGGCAGACTGACCCTTCACCAGATCACGGCGGTAGGAATCCTTGCCAACCATCTCATCACTGGCTGAAAGATTGACGATAATATGGGCACCGCCCTGTGCCAGATTTACACTAGGCGGAAGTGGAACCCACAGATCCTCGCAGATCTCCGCGCCAACTGTCAGCTCCGGCAGTCCTTCACATGAGAAAATCAGATTGCTGGCAAAAGGTACGCTTTCCTCCCCAACTGTCACATCCGTCCACACATCTGCCCCGGAAGCAAAGTGTCTCTGCTCATAGAATTCATTATAGTTTGGAATATGAGTCTTAGGTACAAATCCAAGAATATTTCCGTGGTTCAATACTGCTGCCACATTGTAGAGCTTGCCGTTCATCCGCATAGGAAGTCCCACAAAGATCAGCGCATCCACATCCGCAGTCTCCTCTGCAATAGTCAGAAGGCTCTCCCATGCACTGTCCAGCAGTCTTCTCTGAAGGAAAAGATCCTGGCAGGTATAGCCTGTGATGCAAAGTTCCGGCAGTACCATCAGCTTTGCATGCTGTGTCTCCATTTCACGGATTACTTCCAGAATTGCCCTAGTATTGGCCTTACAATCAGCAACTGTAACCTGCGGCGTTCCTGCCGCTACTTTAATAAATCCCTGATTCATATCCTAGTCCTCTCTTATCCTACCATTTTCACGCCTTAGAGTGTGTTTGAAAAAGGCTTTCTGCAAGATGTGCGTCACAATTTGGGTGAAATATACCGCAATCTGCACACCAGTCACCAGTGCAAACTCTATGACGGAAAATAGTGATTCTGTCTCAATTCAGCTTATTTGCATCTTCTTAGAATTTCTTTCAGCTCTTCTACTGTAAAATTGTAGTTGGTATTACAGAAATGGCAGTTCATCTCGATTGGCTTGCCTTCCTGGATCATTTCGTTTAATTCTTTTCTGCCGATGCTGATCAACGCTTTCGCTACTCGCTCCTTGGAGCAGTTACAGTGGAAGCGGGTGTCCATCTTCTCGTTAATCTGTATGTCAAAGCCTTCCAACACTTTCTCCAGCAGACTCTCCGGGGTATGTCCTTCCTCTAACAGGTTGGTGACAGAGTTGATTTTCTGTACGTTCTGCTCTAACCTGGAAATCACTTCTTCCTCTGCAAATGGCATCAGCTGTACAATAAATCCACCAGCCTGACGTACTGTATTGTTCTTATTCATCAGGACTCCAAGTCCAACTGCGGACGGTACCTGCTCGCTTGTTGCAAAATAATAGGTCAGGTCTTCTGCGATCTCACAGGTCTGAAGCATAACCTGTCCGCTGTATGGCTCTTTTAGCCCCATATCCTTAATCACAGTCAAGAATCCAGGACCAACTGCTCCTGCAACGTCCAGCTTACCTTTGGAATTTGCCGGAATGCAGACATCTGGATTTCCTACATAGCCCTTCACATTTCCCTGGGAATCGGCAGTTACCGTAATTCCCTGAAGTGGACCGCCGGCCTTGATCTGAAGGGTCAGAACATCTTTTTCCCCCTTCATCATGGAGCCCATCATGGCTCCTGCAGTCAGAAGTCTTCCAAGCGCTGCCGTAGCCACCGGACTTGTATTATGGTGCTCTCTTGCAGTCTCCACCATCTCAGTGGTCACTGTCGCAAATGCACGGATCTGGTCGTTAGCTGCAGTCGCGCGGATGATATAATCATTCATGTGTATTCTCCAATCTATACTGTTATAATGTTAATCGTAATCCTATAGCTATTTATCTTATTATTATATTATCATTTACCATGTTCCCTTACTACAAAGGTAAGCCTGCCGCTATCTTCCTTCGGTGGCTCCAGTGTATAAGCATCATACACTGCCAGAAGCTCCATTCCCGCTTTTCCAATAAGTTCCTTAATCTTCTCCAAAGAATAGGCTCTCTGATAGTGAACCTCCTCATCCTTCTCATAAAGTCCGTCCTCTCTTGGAATAAACAGAGCCAGCTCATACGTATTAATCCCGGTCTCCTCATCATAACTGTTCTCCCAGATAAAGCTTCCCTCATCCCGGTTCTCAGCAATCGTAGTATTCCCGATCATAGTCTGATACTTATAAACCGTATTCATATCAAACAGAAAAATCCCCTGAGGATCCAGATAATTATTTACCAGGGCAAACACATGCTCCAGCTCCTCTTCCTCTGTTATGTAATTCAGACTGTCACACACGCTTACCACAGCCCGTACGGTTCCATAAAGTTCAAACTCCTGCATATCCTGAAGAAGATACAGGATGTCATGCCCGGACTCTACCCGCTTCTCCATGGCCTCTGCCAGCATTTCCCCGGAATTATCCACTCCGATCATGTCATAGCCAGCCTCTGCCAGTATCTCAGTCATGGTTCCCGTGCCGCAGCCAAGATCCAGCACAAGTCCGTCTGTGATTCCCTGCGCTGCAAGCTGCTGCTTCAGCCATTTGCCCCAGGTCTGGTAGTCCACATTGTCCTGGAACATATCATATACTCTGGCAAATTCGCCATAAGCCTGAAAATTATCCATATTCCCTCCAACTGTCACGGACACAGCCATCCATCCCGGGTAGCTGTGTCCGTGTAAGTCAACATTCTGCTTTTTCTGTTATTACTCTACAGGCATGTAATATACGTCTGCACCTTCTCCATGCCAGTAATAATCCACATCATTCTGATCGTAAACGTCCTCATTATTTACAAAACGATAGGTATTTCCATCAAAGTCAACCCAGTTTCCATTTCCATCCGGAGTAATTACAAGGGGATGGCCATCGGAGTTACGGTAAATAGTTCTGGTCTGGTTGGTGTCTGTAAGCTGCTCCTGGGTAAATCCGCCGGAGTTTGTGATTGTTCCATCACTGCTTCCATCACCTGAGGACGCAGAATCAGTACCTGCACTCTGCGTTCCGTCAGTGGAACCATCTGTACTTCCCTCAGTGCTTCCGTCTGCACTGTCAGAAGACTGTACCGGTGCAGCAGCTTTCAAAGAAGACTCTCCTGCAATTCCGAAGGAATCAACTGCAGCCTTAACTCCTGCATAAGAAGCCTCATCCACAACAGATCCGCAGATATTGTAATACTCATCAGAGCTCTTATAAATTTTATGGATCGCATAAACATATCCGCCGCTCTTGGAAGCATCTGTGTACTTCACAGTGTAAGAATAAACGCCTACTCCCTCCACATCACTGGCGGTATAATCCTGGATCTCAAAGTCAGTACCTTCTGCAAGGTCAGAAGCCTGCTCTAATGCCACAGCCAGATCCTGCGTATCCGGAAGCATAGCAGAAGACATATCCTCTTCTCCCTGTCCATGAAGGATCAGGATCTTACCCTGCTCCGGGGATTCGAAACTGAGCATATCTGCCTCATCCGCCTTATTGGACCAGGTAGCATCTGGAAGCTTAATGGAGACAGCCCCATTGCTTGATGTATAGGTGCTGTCCTGTACGTCTGGCGCGATGGTTGGCTCCGGAGTAGGTGTAGCGGTTGCTTCCGGAGCAGGTGTCTCAGTTACCACTACCTGTTCTTCCGGCTCGTCTCCGCCAAAACTGCAGCCTGTAGCAGCTGCAGAAACAATTGCTGATATCGTTAAGATTGCTAAAATCTTTTTGTTCTTCATAGTATCCTCCTTATTTCTTTTCATAAGTAAATTTTGTAAATCTACATTATTCTATTTCATTAACAAAACGAAAATATTTCTCGTTTATAAAAATCTCCCGAGCTGTATTTTACAATTTTATTACAATCCTGTCAATGGATTTCCCACTACAGAATCTAAATTTGCTGTGAAAATATTATAAACTTTCGTGACGAACTTTATATATTTTTTCAAAGAGTGTTGGTAAAATACTGTCTGCAAAATGTACGTTGTATTTGACAGCATATTTTACTAACCTGAATTTCTTTTTTATTTTACGCTCTGTTTGTCATACTTTTGTAATATTTATTTTCCATATTCGTACATATGCAATTTATGAAGCGCTCTGGTAGCAGCAATATAACGTCCCTGTTTTGCAATCGGACTCTGATCTGCTGCAGGGAACAGGGAAAATACCTGGTCAAATTCCAGACCTTTTGCAAGATAAAACGTAGTAACTGTAAGGCCTTTGCAGAAGCTGTTGCTGTCACGATGCAGGTACGAGAAACGATTTTCCATATCAAACCCTGTATTTTCCAGTTTTTCTTTCAAAATGCGGGCGGCTTCTTTTGCCTCAGATTCCGTGCGAAGGATCAACGCAGCTGTCTCAAACTGTTCCGTTCCCAGCTGAAGCTTATTCACAAGCTCGTCCAGAGCCGCTTCCATTGCCTGCTGTTTTTTCCCTTTAAAAAATAATTCTTCCACCGGATCGCCATGACGATCAAACAAATCCATATCTGTAATCCCTGCAAGCTGATTCGCATAAGAAGCAATCTCCACAGTGTTTCGGTAGCTTTTGTTCATAACGATCCTGCGGATATCTTTTCCGAAAATTTTCGGTAAAAATCCCAGAACATCCTGAGCCTCATCTTCCATAGTCTGGGCTTTGTCCCCCAGGATGGTCATACGGCATGGAAACATCATTTTAAGGATCAGATACTGAAGCCTTGAATAATCCTGCATTTCGTCTACTACCAGGTGCTTGATACCATTGTGACTGGTCTGGCGAAGAAGGCGGTACTTCATGTAAAGTACCGGATAGACATCCTCGTAACGAAGCTTTCGCTCCTGAAGCTGTACATGGGGAAGTCCCGGATAGCCGCAACTTTCCAGAAAACGGCTGTAGATCACATAGAGATCCTGTGTCTCATACATATTCATGAATTTCTCCATTACAATGGCACGTTCTTCCTCATCCATATCATTGTCCCGAAGCGTCTCTACCTCATCAATGAAATTCTCTGCAACTGCCTCCATACGTGATAACAGAGGGATATCCTGAAATTTAAAGTAAAAAAGATCAATGATCTCCTCTTCTTTTTTCGTAAAGCTCTTATATTCCACATCATGAAAATCCATCAGCTCATCTTCCAAGGATGTGAGATACCCCTCCATCTGATTCAAAAATTCCCTGGACTGTTTTTCCTTATATAAGGAAGGCATATCCGGGAAATTCAGGCTGCGCTCAATCTGGTCATAGCGGTCTTCGCAGTCAGATACCGTATCTTTCAGCTGTCTGTAGGCAAAAAGATCAAAGCTCATTTCTTTAATATTTTCCTCTCCCAGTTCCGGAAGTATATGGGAAATATAATCAGAAAAGATGCTGTTGGGAGACAGGATCAGGATATTGGAGGATTTCAGGTTCTTGCGGTCGTGATACAAAAGATAGGCAATTCTGTGCAAGGCAATGGAGGTCTTGCCGCTTCCGGCTGCGCCCTGGATTACCATGATCTTATCCCTGGTGTTTCGAATGATGGCATTCTGCTCTTTCTGGATGGTGCGGACAATATTTTTCAGCGCAGTGCTGCCTCCGCTGCCAAGCTCTGCCATAAGAATCTCGTCATCAATCTTCACATCACTTTCAAACTGGTAAATCATACGGCCATTTCGAATCTTGTACTGCCACTTGGAGGCAATTTCACCGCAGATGGTTCCCAGCGGTGCCTGGTAAGACGCCGGACCTTTATCATAGTCGTAGAAAAGCCCGCTGACAGGAGCACGCCAGTCATAGATCAGAGGCGTATGCCCTGCCTCTTCTGCGAAATTTCCGATTCCAATATAAAAGATCTCCGGCTCCTCATCCCCTTCAAATACGAAATCCACTCTTCCAAAGAAAGGGGAATCCAGCATTTTACGAAATCTTTTTCGCAAATGGATCTGCTGCTCGTTGGCGTTGATCTGGTGAAGAAGTGCCTGCTGGTTATCGAAATTTTCGTAACCATACTGGTCCATCTCCGTATAGTTCTCCCAGTAATACTCATGCATTCCTTCGATATCCTTCTGTCCTTCCAGAATGGACTGGCTGATATGGGCGATCCTGGTTTCTAATTTATCTGTAACGTATGCAAGAAAAGCTGCTCCGTCTTTATTATCAATTGTCATTGGGGGTATACTCCTTTAACATTCGCGCTGCAGCCCTTTCTACCAGTCTTGTAAAAAGACACCCAGAGCTGCTGCAATAAATGAGGTTTTTTCGTTGTCATGACTTTGTCCCTGCCTTCCTTTCCGGCAGAAACTTTGCTCCATTATACATTATCTGAGGGTAAAAGTACAGACAGCAAATCCCTGGATTTTTTCTCTCTGAAGACAAAAAAAACAGCAGTTTTTCCGTATATTTTCCGAAAAAGCTGCTGTATTTTTTTATCTGTTTCACTTACTTTTATGCGGTCTGCGTCTTATCAAACTGGCTGTTGTAAAGATCTGCGTAGAAACCTTTCTTTGCAAGCAGCTCTTCATGGCTGCCCTGCTCGATAATGTCGCCATCCTTCATAACCAGGATCAGATCTGCGTCCCTGATGGTAGAAAGTCTGTGAGCGATGACAAAGCTGGTTCTGCCTTTCATCAGGTTATCCATAGCTTTCTGGATCTGTACCTCGGTTCTGGTATCAACAGAGGAGGTAGCCTCATCCAGGATCAGGATCTTATTGTCTGCAAGAATGGCTCTTGCAATTGTCAGAAGCTGTTTCTGTCCCTGGGAAACATTGCTGGTCTCCTCATCCAGAACCATGTTATAGCCTCCCGGCTGCTGCATGATAAAGTTGTGGATATGAGCAGCCTTTGCTGCTGCGATCACTTCCTCATCGGTAGCATCCAGCCGTCCATAGCGGATGTTTTCCATAATGGTTCCGGAAAACAGCCAGGTGTCCTGAAGCACCATTCCAAACATTTCATGAAGCTCGCTTCTGTTGAAATCTTTTACATCATGGCCATCTACCTTAATAGAACCACTGTTTACATCATAGAAACGCATGAGTAGCTTAACCATGGTGGTTTTTCCTGCACCGGTAGGACCTACAATCGCAATTTTCTGACCGTCTCTGACCTTTGCCGAAAAATCGTGGACAATGATCTTTTCCGGATTGTAACCGAAGCTTACATGATCAAATTCTACATTTCCGCTGAGCCCGTCAATAGAAACGGCATTCTCTTTGGTGGTCTCCTCTTCCTCCTCATCCAGGAACTCAAACACACGCTCGGAAGCGGCTGCTGAGGACTGAAGCAGGTTGGTTACCTGTGCGATCTGCTGGATGGGCTGGGTAAAGTTACGGATGTACTGGAAGAAGGACTGAATATCACCTACTTCAATAGAACCTTTGATCGTGAACCATCCTCCAAGAAGGGCTACCATAACATATCCAAGGTTTCCAACAAACTGCATGACCGGCATCATGATTCCGGAGAAAAACTGGGATTTCCATGCTGATTCGTAAAGCTTCTGGTTGTCTTTTTCAAATTCTGCAACTACGTCTTCTTCTTTATTAAATACCTTCACTACATTGTGTCCACCGTAGTTCTCTTCAATCTGGCCATTTACCTCACCCAGATACTTCTGCTGTGCCTGGAAATATTTCTGGGAGTGCTTCATAACGAAATTGATGATAAGCATGGACAGCGGAAGGATCAGAAGGGCAGCCAGAGTCATCCACACATTGATGGACAGCATCATCACAAACACACCGATCAGGGTGGTAACTGATGTGATCAGCTGGGTAATACTCTGGTTCAGGCTCATCTGAAGGGTATCCACATCGTTCGTTACGCGAGAAAGGATTTCGCCGTTTGTCCGGCTCTCATAATAGTTCATTGGGAGGCGGCTGAATTTCTTTGAAATATCTTTACGTAAATTGTAGGTAACGTCGTTGGAAATTCCGGTCATCACATAACCCTGGATAAAGGAGAAGCAGGCACTTGCCAGATACAGTCCTAATGTCCATAACAAAATATAGCCAATTTTTTCAAAATCAATGCTTCCGGTGCCGTTTACCTTGGCTACCAGGCCGTTAAAAAGCTCTGTTGTTGCCTTTCCAAGGATCTTTGGTCCTACAATGTTAAAAATGGTTCCTGCAATTGCAAACAGAAACATGAGAACGAAACGGATTTTGTAGCGTTCCATGTATTTCAAAAGTCGTTTCATTGCTCCTTTAAAGTCTTTTGCCTTTTCCCCGGAGTTCATTGCACGGCTCCGATGACCACCCATCACAGGGCCTCTGGCTTTGTTTTCACTCATGCTAATTCCTCCTCTGAAAGCTGTGACATGGCGATCTGGCGGTAAACCTCGCAGTTCTTCATCAGTTCCTTGTGGGTGCCGATGCCTGCCATATTTCCGTCATCCAGCACGATGATCTGATCTGCATTCAGGATGGTGCTGATTCGCTGTGCTACGATAATAGTGGTAATATCCTTTGTCTTTTCCTTCAGGGCCTTGCGAAGCTTGCTGTCAGTCTTGAAATCAAGTGCGGAAAAGCTGTCGTCAAAAATCAGGATCTCCGGCTTTTTGGCAATCGCTCTTGCAATGGAAAGACGCTGCTTCTGGCCACCGGATACATTATTTCCTCCCTGGGAAATAGGTGCTTTGTAGCCTTCCGGTTTCGCTTCAATAAAGTCATCAGACTGTGCGATCTGAGCTGCCAGTTTTACATCTTCCTCTGGCATATCCGGCTTACCGTAACGAATGTTGGAGTCGATGGTTCCAGAGAACAGGACTCCCTTCTGAGGTACATAGCCCAGACGGTCACGAAGCTCATGCTGTGTCATATTTCGTACATCCACACCATCTACTTTGACACAGCCCTTCGTTGCATCATAAAATCTGGGGATCAGGTTGATCAGCGTACTCTTGCCGCTTCCGGTACTTCCGATGATAGCAACAGTCTGGCCTTTTTCTGCCTTAAAGGTAATGTCGTTGATGACATTTTCCCCTGCTTCCGGATAAGCGAAGCTTACATGGTCAAATTCGACCGTTCCTTTTTCCTGCTTATCTGGCATTACCGGTTCCTCCGGATCATTTACAGATGGCTCCATTTCCAGAACCTCACAGATTCGGCCTGCTGCCACGTTTGCCCTTGGGAGCATAATGGAAATAGCTGTGATCATCAGGAAGGACATAATAATCTGCATAGCGTACTGGATAAATGCCATCATATTTCCTACCTGCATAGTTCCATTGTCAACGCCATGTGCACCGAAATAGATAATCGCTACAGATACACCGTTCATGATCAGCATCATGATCGGCATCATAAATGTCATACAGCGGTTTACAAACAGGTTTGTCTTTGTCAGATCCATATTTGCTTTTTCAAAACGCTCTTCCTCATGCTTCTCACGGCTGAATGCGCGGATAACCGGGATTCCGGTAAGGATTTCCCTGGTTACCAGGTTCAGACGGTCAATGAGAGTCTGCAGCCTGGTGAATTTCGGCATTGCAATCTGGAACAGTACAAAAATAACAATCAGAATGATGGCTACTGCGGCTCCAAGGATCCAGGTCATGGAGGAATCGGTCTGGAGAACCTTGATCACGCCTCCGATGCCAAGGATGGGCGCATACAGAACGATTCTGAACATCATGGTCATAACCTGCTGTACCTGCTGCACATCGTTGGTACTTCGCGTGATCAGGGATGCAGTGGAAAATTTATGATATTCGTTACTGGAGAAATGAATAACCTTGCGGTATACATTATCTCGCAGATCATGTCCAAGGGCTGCTGCCACTCTTGCTGAAAGGAAGGTAACACTTACAGCGGTCAGCATGATCACCAGCGCCATCAGAACCATCTGGATTCCGGATGTCCGGATGTAATTCATCTGAATTGCGTCCGAATCCTCGCCCATAGCTTCGTATTCTGTTTTTACACCACTGACAGCGGCCTGTGTAAGAATGGATTCCGGCATGTCGGAAAGCTTCTCATCTGCAGCCTCCAGCATCTGTTTTTTTGCATCCTCCGGCATTGCTGACAAAACCTGCATTGGGTCCGTTCCTTCCGGTACCTGCATCTGGGAAAGCATTTTCTGGCTCTCTTCACTGCCAGAGGTAAAAGAGGTGTACATCATCAGAGGTTTGCACAGAAGATCGTTTAATTCCTCACGTTTATCCCCTGTAATGCCATCTTTCAGTTCATATGTGTCTCCATCCAGGACATAAGAGTCCTGAACTTCTTTCTGTGTGTCTTCGTCCATAAAAATATGCAGATTTTCCATTGTGCTCTGACGCATTTTTTCCGGAACACCATCTGGTATTCCCCCCTGCTGGATCCCTACGTTAATTACCTTGGAGGTATAATCCGGCAAGGACAGATCACAGTATGCCTGCAAAAACAGCAGTCCAATGATCAGGACGATGTAGCCTGCTGATTTTTTCAGATACTTCATTAATTTAATCATGCTTGGGTTGTCCTTTCTACATTTTTTCAAAGCATCCGGGCTTTTCTGCCTTTTGCTTTGTTTTTCAGTTTCCTGTGCTACTTTTTATTATGGCAAAAATGTCCCATGCACATTTCTTCCGGTGAAAACTCTGGTGCTGGCATTGCCGCAATATTTTCCTTAATCTGTATGCAGAATCGTTTCATCAGACATAACTCACTTTCGGAAAATCCTGTCAGAACCTGTTTTTCTCCTTCCTTTACCATTCGCATACCTTCATTAATTATTGCTTTTCCTTCTTCTGTAAGATAAATCCGGCTTATGCGTTGATCTTTTTCATCCTGTTTTCGAACTATAATACCGATTTTTTCCAGGCGTTGGATACTTACGGTAACAGTAGGCGGCTTCACGCCTAACTGGCTGGCCAGTTCTTTCTGGCTGCATCCGTCTTCTTTCCACAGAACAGCCAGAATAGGCATTTGTCTTGGATGGATTCCCAGACCTTTTAATTTACCAAAGCATTTTTCCACATACATGCGGCTGATTTCCATAATCAGACGTTGAATGCTTTTCTCATTGTCGTTTTCCAAATTCTCACCTCACTTGCTGTCTGAAACTGAGATACAGGCTTTGGAGTGTGTATCACAGTTTCAGGTTCCTGTTCAGCTTTCTTATATTAGTTAGCCGACTAATTTTATAGTTTACACTTTTTCACAAAAAGCGCAAGTGTTTTTTGTGCAGTTTATATTTTTTTTAGATTTATAGCTTAATTTTATTGAATTGAAAATATGTATTTATTTTGTCGGCTAATTATTATGTATAAGACCACAGTATCTGTTGTCCGGAGTTTTCATGATAAAAAGAATCCTGCCCGGTAGGCTTTTTATGTAATACGTAACAGGAATTTCCTGTTACAAAAAAATACCGCCTGCCAAGCGGTTTTCACAGCTTTAACAAGCGGTATTAAATTATTGAATATTGTGATTTCAAATAAACTGGTTGGTCTCTTCGTCGTAGTGGTAGTCGATGGAATCCATCTTATCCAACAGGGATTCCCTGTTCAGTCCGCGGCAGGTGCACAGGGCTTCCAGAGAATCGTAATAATCCCGAAGCTGGGTATTTACATAACTAAGCAAAATCATAGGATCTTTTGGTATCATAAGACTTGGACTCCTTTTCTTTTCCTTTACTTGTTACTGTTCACTCCGTTCACAGTAACGCGCTTCGCGATGCACAGAAATCATG
>ERZ826764.452-NODE-452-length-59156-cov-7.710462_pt1 | contig 59156 bp, 107 predicted proteins | sample MGYA00519870_ERZ826764 | MGnify/ENA primary metagenome ERZ826764 (study PRJEB31778, sample SAMEA3449239) | human gut metagenome | biome: human gut; feature: human-associated habitat; material: faeces | place: United Kingdom | collected 2010/2012 ... | reverse complement strand
AGAGCAGAGCAGAGCAGAGCAGAGCAGAGCAGAGCAGAGCAGAGCAGAGCAGAGCAGAGCAGACTTGCATTGACGGAACAATCTGCAATCCACAGCAGAGAGACATTGCAAACTGCATCACTGCAAGATATGACTGCGGAATCTCAAACCAACAGCAAATCGGAAATATGGTTGCAGAAAATCTGTATTGATACAAGCATGAGTGGATTAGAGGATGGTGCAATAAGAACATACAGAGACACAGCACCGTCTATAACCGCAAGGGAATATAAAGAGCCAAGAATGATATTGGAGTGATGGGATGAAAGTAATAGGCAGTATATACACCGGAGTAACAGCAGATTTTCAGCGAGGTGTGTATCCGATTGCAAGGTGCGTAAAAGCTGAACAGCATGATTTAGGAGTAGTTATGGCAGATGTAAATGTTTAAGGCTCTCTTGAAGCAAAATTTGAGAGTACCAACAGAATTTATGATGTGGTGGGGTGTAGTCCGACATTGAGTACAATGCAAGGTGGCAATCAAGAGCCGAAAATTCTTGAAAGTCAGATAGTTGCCATGCGTGGCAGAAACACAGAAAATCCGTCAGACAGAACAGCCGGAAGTCCGACAGCGCAGCGGTTAGAGCCGAATGCACAAGGAATGTGCAACTCACTTACTACGGTGCAGAAAGACAACCTTGTTATGGAAAAACAGTACCGTATCAGAAAGCTGACACCGAGAGAATGCGGACGTCTGATGGGAGTATCTGATGAAAATATCTCCAAGATGGCAGCAGTCAACAGCAACACACAGCTTTACAAGCAGTTTGGTAACAGCATCGTGGTTGATGTGATGTGTGCAATGTTCAAAAACTTAAATATTGAGCAAGAAAGTGAAATCAGGAACTAAAAATTTGAGTTCCCGCTCAATAACTCAAAATTTGAGTTAAAAAGTGAAAAAATTAATTAAAAATTTGAGTTACTATTTGAGTTGTTTTAAATAAGTTAAATTAGAAGTTTCTTTGGGAGAATGGAGGGAGTGAAAATGTCAGACATTACAGAAATTATTAATACTATAGAAAAATCATGGGGAGTGAATTCTATTGGTTGTCCTTTTGGTTCATGCACAGAGAAATTTGCGAACGAAAAAATGATAGAAATTGCCAATAAAAATAATTTTCCTGATGATGTACTTAAATTGATTAAAGCTAATCCGATTAAGTTTCATAAATGTCAGAAATTTGATAATGGGCGTGGCATAGGTAGATACTATGCAAATTTGGTAAGACAACTATTATAAGGATCTGGCAGAAAACATTGATGATTTGAACTGAAATATTAGGATTTAGTGTATTAGAAAGTAGGTAAAAAGATGTTTGATACTTATAGTCCAACACAAAAAGTAAATGTAAATGCGGTTAGCGGAACATTATCAAAAACCTGTAAAGATAGCTATTTTCAGTGTTGTCAAAGAGGAAGTAGAAAGTTTGATGACATTGTAAATAAAAGACATGTTGTTATATTGCAGGCAATGATTATGTCCAATGATTATGTGATGTTTGAAGTTATTTCGCAAAAAGATTTTGAAAAAAATAGCTGAAAATTAGGATTTAGCAAAGGAGTTAAGCGAGAAATGTGGTCACACGATGAACAGAAAGAAATAAATGACAGCTACGCTGTTATGGCAAGAATAACGTGTAAATATTGCGGAGCAGTAGTACAAAAATATGTGGAAAGCCATTATACAGGCGGTTCCAAGTGTGTGATATTGGCAAAGTATTGTAGATTTTGTGGTAATGCACTTAGGATTTAGTGGAGGTAGAAAAAATGAATGATGAAATGAAAAAAGGAATGTTACTGGCATATCAGTCAGTAAAAGAGGAAATGGATACTATAAAGGCAGAGTTGAAAAGAAAAGGAATTGAAGAAAATAAAGGTTTTTCTACTCTGAAAGGATTTATTGAGGATAATATTAGGCAGTTAAACTGAAATATTAGGATTTAGTGGAGGAAATATGAAATGGGAATGACAAGAAATCAACTTGCCTTAGTGCGATATGTGGCTGAAAACAATATACAAAAAGCCAAAGATGCAGCTCTTTGCTGTTGTGCGGAAGATACAACTCAGAAGAATCACTATGCAGTCACAAAATATCAAAGTCTATTACGATCTGGTGGAATGAATCTTATGGAGCTACCAGCAAATGTTTCCAGTTTTGCAACGATGGAAGATCTGACAAATACATACTTAGAAAGCAGATATTATCTGACCAATGAAGAAAAGGAATTATTCGAACTGATCAAGAACATGAATGATGTGAGTTTACAGCTTATGGAGAAACAGATCCCGTATCTGAATGCAACATTGCTCTATGGCGAGAGCGGAGTCGGGAAGACGGCTTTTTCCAGGTATGTAGCATATAAACTTGAAATGCCGTATTTATATGTGAATTTTTCAAGAATGCTTGATAGTTATCTTGGTGGAACTGCAAAAAATCTTACGAATCTGTTTAATTTCATCAATCAGCATCAATGCGTTGTAATGTTGGATGAAATCGACAGCTTGGCAGTAAAGAGGGAATATGGTGGAGGAGGAGCGAGCGCAGAGGTTTCCAGAAGTACAACATGCTTGTTACAGCTGTTAGATGCAGTTACTAACGACCATGTAATCATTGCCGCAACAAACCTCATAGATGATGTTGATACTGCAGTGAAGCGTAGATTTACAGAAAAGCATGAATTGCATCGTCTTTCATCAGAAGATAATGAACGGTTTATCAGACAGTACCTTGATGATGCAGGCTTTTCTTATGATTTGGATTCTATTAGAAAGTATGCTACAGAAAATCATTCACAGGCTGAAATTATGACACATGTAACAAGAAGTATTGCCAGTACGCTTATCAACAAGGGTGAACTGGTAATGTTGTAAACTGAAATATTAAGATTTATGGAGGCATTTGTATGAGAAAAATACATGAATGTGCAGAAGATATAAAAAATATTTTAAATGATGCAGAACGAACCGAAGAGGTTGACGGAGATATGCTATGTAGTATTAATGAGTTGGTGGATGAAATTTTATCAATATATTGTTTAGAAAAACAACAAAGAAAAATGGCTATAGCTGAAGAAAATGAGATTCTTTCAGAAGAGGCTAAAAAAGCAGGATGGAAGTCTGGTGTTATGAACATCTAAACTGAAATTTAGTTAAGGAGAATGGCTTATGAAGTTGTCAAAACTGACTAAGCCAGAACTTGAAGAAATCTTCCGGAACGCCAATTTCACGGAAGAGGAAGAGAAAGTGTTTAAAATGCTTTCTTGCGGAAAAACTATTACAGAAACAGCACAAAAGATTAATGTATGTGACAGAACGGTCAACAGAATATCTAAAAAGGTTTATGAAAAAATAAACAGACTGGAGGTAAAAAATGGTTAGAGTTACACAAGACGGCAAAGATGTTGATATTGAAGATGTTTCTCTGCCAAAAGAAATTATTGAGATTATAGCATCCATATGCTGTTGACACCATTGTAAAAAGGCTTTAGAATGTGTCGTATGTATGATAAATACGGCACATTCTTTATATATTGAAAGGAGTGTAAATAAAATGGAATGTGTCGCATATATGCGTGTTTCCACGGAAAAACAGGCAGAAGAAGGCAACGGTCTTGATAGTCAAAAAAGAGACATAGAGCTTTTTTGCCGGAAAAATGAACTGGTTGTATCTGACTGGTATGTTGATGATGGATATACCGGTGCAAATATGGATAGACCGGAATTGCAAAGACTTATTAACGACTGCATAAAAAAACGTGTTAAATGTGTTGTTGCGTTTAAATTAGACAGGCTTTCAAGAAGTATGATTGATGGATTATACATAATTGAAAGAGTTTTTCAACCAAACCAAGTGTTATTCAAATGTGTACATGACAGTGTAAGTTATGACAGTCCTATGGAGCAGGCATACACACAGATGATGGCTGTTTTTGCACAACTTGACAAAAATACTATGATGCTTCGTATGCGTGGCGGTATGTTGGAGCGAATAAAACAAGGTTACTGGATTGGTGGTGCTAATACTCCGTATTGCTATAATTATAGCAAGGAGAAAGGAATACTCATTCCTATACCAGAACGTAAGGAACAAGCAAACAGAGCAATTGATATGTTTATTGGCGGTTATTCTGATTTATATATCAAGGAATCATTAGGATTTCACAGCGAGGTTCTTGTCAGAAATGTGCTTACTGGAGTTGTCAATATAGGTATGATCCCATATAAAGGGAATGTATATCAAGGACTTCATGAACCTATTTTTGATAAAGAAAGGTTTGAACTTGCACAGGAAATCAGAAAATCACGTAGGAAAAACAAAACTGCTTGTCATACGGATGCCAACTTGTTAACAGGATTGTGCTATTGTGGTGTGTGTGGATGCAAGATGCGGTATCAGAAGTGGACGCACGGAAAGCATAAAATATATTGCTGTTCTCGTGATAAAGCAATGAAGTATTTGCCTAATTTCAATCCAAACTGTAACAATTCTTTGGAATGGGCTGCTGATATTGAAAAACAGGTAGAAAGTGAAATTTTGAAAATATCCTTAAATCTTTCAGAGTGCAAGCCTATTGAAAAGCAAAGCAAACTTGAAATAATGCAGTCACAATTTGAAAAAGAACAGGTGAAATTAAAAAGGCTATATGTTCTTTATTCCGATGGAAATGACACAGTTTTAGAAATGATTAAGAACACTGAAAAAAGCATTTCTGATATGAAAGAAAAGATAACCGAGGAAGAAAAGAATGAAAGAAACAGTCAGAAGAAAGAAGTTGTTTACGAGAACATAAAAAAACTTGCCGATGTGTGGGCGCATATCGACAAGAAAGAGAAAAACAATATATTAAAAAGCATAATATCAAGGATTGTGATTGTCAATGGTGATGTTGAAATTCAATTAAAGAATTTTTAGCAGAACCTATTGTTATCGGAGTGGCAATAGGATGTGCTAATGCCGTATTTATCATACTTTTAAAACTTCATATTTTTTCGTTTGTCGCAAAAGTGTCGTATATGTGTCACTATATGCGACTTTTTTTATGCCAAAATTTAAGCATAAGGAGGGATGACCTTATGGGAAAATTCAAATTTTCTGATGAAACACTGGAACATATATTCAGCAAAGAACGTACAAGAGAAGTGCCGATTAAGTATCAATCAATCATGGTTCATGTGATCGAGGAAGTTTTAGGAGAAACGGGTAATGCTTATGAATTTCAGTCCGTTGGGACTTATGAACAAGCCGACATATCAGACACTTGATGAAGTTGAAATTGCGAAACAGATAGAATCAATGGAAGAAAGGGAGAACAGCCATGCCGCAGCCGATTATGAATCCGAACTATTTCAATCCGCAGTATAGAACACCTATGTACGGACAGTTTATGCCACAACAGGAACAATTCCAACCACAGCAGTTTATGCAACAGCCGCAACAAAATACGGTACAGATGTACGGTCGTATTGTACCGGCACAAGAATGCATAGCACCGAATGAGGTTCCTATGGATGGAAACACAGCATTTTTCCCAAAACAGGACTTGTCGGAGATCTATGCTAAATCCTGGGGAGCAGATGGGAAAATCTATACAAGGCTCTACAAACCTGTTTTAGATGCAGACCCTAACAATTTACCGTCTGACACAGAAAAGGCGAAATTTGACCTATCAGACGAAGCCACAGCGGTATTTATGAAGCGTTTCGATGAACTGGAGCAAAAGATTGAGCAGTTGAAATCTTCGCAATCGCAAAGAAAAACTCCACAATCGCAAAGAAAGGATGATGCAGAATGAAAATGATGAATCCTATGCAGATGCTCAAAGGGATGGGAAATCCACAACAAATAATTCAAGGGATTATGGGAAATAGTCAGATGATGCAAAACCCCATGATTAGAAATGTAATGGGAATGGCGCAAAAAGGTGACATATCAGGTGTTGAAAATTTTGGCAGAAATATTGCTAAGGAACGTGGCGTAGATTTTGATTCTGAATTTGAAAAATTCAAGCGTCAATTTCCTATGAAGTAGATACTAAATTCTTGCAAGATTAAGTATAAAAAATCTTATATGGAGGTAAAAATTATGTTTGAGAGTAACAATACTCCCTTTACCATGCCTGTTATGCCTGCCAACAGCGGATATGGAAACAACGGTGCATGGGGTGACGATGGTGCATGGTGGATTATTATTTTCGTCCTTTTCTTCGCTTTTGGAGGTTGGGGCGGTAATGGATGGGGCGGTAATGGCTCTAATTCCAGTTACTACACCGATTCTGCATTGCAAAGAGGGTTCGACACCCAGTCTATCATCGGTAAACTGGACGGAATCAACAACGGTCTGTGTGACGGATTCTACGCTGTAAACAACGGTATGCTTACCGGATTTAATGGCGTAAATACCAACATTTTACAGACTGGCTATGGCATCCAACAGGCTATCAATGCAGACACCGTAGCAGGAATGCAGAATGCTAACGCTTTACAAGCACAGTTAGCACAGTGCTGCTGCGATACCAGTGAAGCTATCCAGGGTGTAAACTACAATATGGCAACGAATACTTGCGCATTGCAGAACACCATGAATAACAACACTCGTGATATTATCGACAGTCAGAATGCCGGTACAAGAGCAATCCTTGACTACTTATGTCAGGATAAGATCGCTACTCTGCAGGCAGAGAACAACGATCTGCGCAGAGCCGCTTCTCAGGATCGTCAGAATGCTCTTCTGACTACTGCCATTAGTGCACAGACACAGCAGATCATTAACGCTGTGAATCCTGCGCCCATCCCGGCATACCAGGTTCCCAACCCTAATGTATATTACGGATGCGGATGTGGTTGCAACACTGGTTGCGGATGCTAAAACTGCATATCGAGTAACTTAACCTTAAGGTTATGTCTGCTATGCAGAATTACTGACAACATGGGGCAGACTATATGGTTTGCCCCTTTGATTTTGAAAGAGAGGTATTTATTATGGCTGAATATACAGCAGTAGCATTACAGACTGTGGCAGCAGGAGCGGACGTTGCTTTTACTGAAACTGCCGTAAATGGAAGTAACTGTATCAATCACAGAGAGGGATCCGGAATTGTGAAGTTAAGAGGTATCACTAATCAGTGCCGTGCAAGATTCCTTGTAAGTTATTCCGGTAACATTCAGATTCCCACTGGTGGAACTGTTGGGGAAATTTCTCTTGCACTGGCGGTAGACGGGGAACCTTTACAGTCCACAAGAATGATTGTAACTCCGGCAGCAGTAGAGAATTTCTTCAATGTTTCTGCGCAGGCTTACATTGATGTTCCTCGTGGATGCTGCAGCACGGTAGCGGTTCAAAACACTTCTACACAGGCTATCGAAGTTCAGAACAGTAATTTAATTGCCGTTCGTGAAGCGTAGGAGGTGGAAATCATGGATGTTAAAAGAATGCATGAAATGATTGAAAAACTTTCTGAATGCGCTAAAACGCAGTTTGACAAGGGCATCGACCATGTAGACACTTGCGAAATGGGAAAGGTCATCGACATGATGAAAGACTTATCCGAAGCAATGTACTACCGGGAACTGACAAAAACAATGCAGGAATATGATTCGGACGAAAGCATGGAAATGTTTGAACGTTACGGTGATGGTGGCAGACGGTACTATGACCATTACCGCTATGCTGACGGCAGATTTGCACCTAAAGGTCGTGGAACCTACCGCAGAGGTTATGAAGAGCCTCCTTATTACCACATGACACCGGAAATGTATCACCGTGACATGGACAGAGACATGGGGCGTATGTACTACACGGAAACTTCTTCATCCGGTATGCGTGATGCAAGAGAGGGCAGGAGTGGCATGAGCCGCAGAACCTACATGGAAAATAAGGAACTGCATAAGGCGAATACACAGCAGGACAAAGAAGCAAAAGTCCGTGACCTGAACACCTACATGACCGAACTTGCAAACGATATGACGGAGATCATCAACGATGCAACACCGGAAGAAAAAACGGTACTGCGGAATAAGCTGTCCGCACTGGTAACAAAAATCGGATAACACACTTAAGGGGCTTATTTAGCCCCTTTTATGTTGGAGGTGGTAAGTTGTTCACAATAAATGGAATGGACTGGAATTTAAGGCTTGTAGGCAGTCACAGTCCTATGCTGATGCGTTCTGATGGTACGTATACGTTTGGAATGACCGATAGGAACACAAGAGACATCTACATATCAGACATGGTTCATGGAAATTTCTATGACCGTGTGCTGTGCCATGAGTTGTGCCATGCGTTCTGCCTATCCTACAATCTGACTATGGATATTCAGACGGAAGAGATTGTTGCCGACTTTTTGGCTACCTACGGAAGAGAAGTGTTTGCACTGGCTGATGAACTGATAAGAGGTATTGTTGGAATGGCAATGTGACCGACATTCACATTGAGATTTGCTTCGTATGTTTAACATACAATAGAATAATTGAGCGACAACGTGTCGCTTAACAAAATCAGAATACCAGTAAAATGTGTTTTAGGGGAAAAATAATCCCTTAAATATTTCTTTCGACGAATTTCGTCGAATAAAAGAATGGCATAGAAAAGACCCCTTTTTATGGGGTCTCTTCTGTTGCACAGTCCTCTAAATCTTTCTTAAGAATTTTAGATGCAAGGTCTGAAAGTTGTGGGAAGTATGTGATTACTTCGGAATTTCTGCATTTCCAGTTCCCGGTCGTTGCGCTGTAAATTCTCTTTGCTTCATCAAAATTATACGTTCTTCCCAAAACTTCAAGTAGGTGGTGCATATATTCCTTTGATGTAATGTCGTAGCAACGGCAGATGTAATTGATTTTGCCACGGTTGATGCAGAACCAGTCTGTTTCAAACTCTAATGTCGGCTTTTCCTCGATTGCTGTGGTTGGTTGCTGATTCTTTACCGCAAAATAAGCATCCACAAGAGCATCTTGCACTTTCCATGACAAATCATCATTAAACGGCTTCACTACTTTAAGATATCCACGCTCTGTAAGCAATGTAATACCGGCAGGAGGAATTTTGCAAAAGTGACTATCTGTCCCCTTTGAATTTCCACTGTACGTTAAACGTACCGTAGAATCTTTCGTTAGAACAAAATAATCTTTTCCAACCTCAAAGTGCTTTTTATTTCTCCTAAATGCATTTTTCGCAGTACCACTTGGTCTACGATGTACTTCATCAATATCCCTAAATGTTACAACTCTTTGACCATCATATTCTCTGACAGCCAGTTCTGTTCCCTCAACGTTTACCAGTTCCGTCATATTCTACCTCCTAAATCTGTGGAACGTAAGAACCATTCATAATACCGATTGCCAGCTTCATTCCCTCTACGGCATAGTAGTTAATAGTACTCACTTCACATTCTGAAAAAGAATCCATGAGTTCTTCAAAGACTTTTTCACTCACGATTCCCTGCTGTTTATCAAAGAACGGCTTAAAATATTCTGATGATTTATCTCCTTTTTCCGATGTGTTGATAATCTGACTTTCGAATACGATTTCTAAAAATTTGTCCATGATTTTCTTCTCCTTTTTAATTGATTTTCCCAAGAGAAGATGATAAAATGATTTTACCATCTCTTTGAGAGTGGTGGCATTAGAGCGTTGTGCTAATTGGATGTTGGGGCAACGTTCTATTTTTTTTGACCTTTCAAAAACTTAATTCCCTCTCGGATAATCTCTAATATTGAATAACCGGAAGTAGAAGAGAAATTCATTATTTCTTCCTTTTCTTCTTTTGTTACCCGAACATAAAGTCTATCATTCATAGGGTTGTCTGTTTTAGGTCTGCCTGTGCGTGGTGACATTGCGATCACCTCACTTTCTGTACGCACATTTATAATATAATAGTACGCACAAAAAGTCAAGCACTTTTTCAAAAAATAAAAATGCACTAGATTGAATCTAGGGAGTCTATCATCCGACCAGTTTATTCACCGACTTATTTTCCAAAAATTCCTTAATTTCTCCGTATCCCCAACCGTATCCAACCAGTGAACTTACAAGCATTTCTGCATTCTGAACTAACAGTAGTTCTTCCTCAGTCAGATAATCCCGGATGTTTTCTTTGTTGCCAATATTAAGGTCAAGCCGTAATTGCTTTGCGGTTTTTCCGAATACTGATTTATAAATCAAATCGGTGTAGGTAGAGTATGCATGACCGTGCATCCGTTCATTTTCGGAAGTCCTCTGCAAACTATCCGTAAGTACCCTGCGGACACCAATTCCTTTTTCACGTTCCCGTATTTTGCCGATAAGAGCCTTTTCCATAGCGTTAAACTGCCGTATGTAGGCTTCCTTGAACTGCATTGCTTTTTCACCAGTGTATCCCATAGCAAGAAGAGTAAATCCGTCTCTTGTCATAACAAACATAGGTTTTTTCCTGTTAATACTATCTGTATAAGAGATAGGCACGAAATTGTGCTCTCTAAATTCTTCACTACAATCAAGTTCTCTTATGTCCTGCATAACACGTTTATGCTCTTTTCCAAACGTTTCCGCAACATCAAGGCTTGTTACAACGGTTACTTCTTCTTTGTTTAATGTTTTGATTTCAACTAACATTTTCTACCTCCAACAAATACATTGTCATGGGGCAGAAGAGCATAAAAATAAGCCCACTACCCCTGTTACTGTTGGAGTAGCGAACTTCCAATCTTTTTTTGGTCTGTCTTTATTCCGGGTCTTGGTTACAATCTAGGCTGTCTAATCAGCTTTCACTCTCCGGACGTGTTGCAAGACTTCCTAACTGACACATATTATATCATGCAGAACATGGGTTCGCAACATAAAAAATAAGAGCACCCTTTCGGATGCCCTTAAAATTCTATATTCTATTGTAATTTGAGTACTTCTTTGTTTCCAGTCCAAATGCTTGTTTCATATTCCAGTTCAATGCTCTGCGCATCTTGCGGAACTACAAATGCAATCTTGTAAGATGTTTTTCTTCCGCTTGAAAGATTCGCATTCAACGAAGAACTATCAACAACACTGTAATTCTGCTCACAATCTGTATCGTCTGCGTAGCACTGGAAATCGTAGATGCTTACATACTTATCATCTTTACTGTTGTTCTGATAGGAAACATCAATCATAATGTATTTTGTTCCATCAGCAGGAGCGTTCCAACCGTATTCATCCTCATAATCAGTGTAGTCAAGGTCAAAATCATTAATAGTGACTTGCAAGCCGTCCGCATCGAATGTGTAACCGGGAGAAATAACAGTACCACTGGGTGCTTCTACCTCTTCAACCTTTGATTCCGGTGTACTTTCTGATACTGCGGTAGAACTTTCTTGTATTGCAGAAACAGATGCCTGTGTGCCGGTAGATTCCTTGTTACTATCGGATACACTATTTACAAACAATGCCATAATGGCAAAAATTACAATTCCGATAACAGAACACACAAGACCTGCGATAGCTGTTCCGTGCTTTCTGTCTTTTTGACACAGAGCAATAATAGCGAGTATCAAGCCTATAATACCTGGCACAATGCCAAAAGCTATACAAGCTGTGAGGATGCTTATAATACCAAGCACCATTGAAGTGATTCCTAAAGGACTTTGTTTCATAGAGTAATTACCCCTTTCATTTTGAATTTTATAAAATTTTAACACATTTGTGGTATTCTGTCGATAAATAGATGTGAAGTATTGAAAAAATTTTAATGTGTTTCTTTTGATACCCCCGTGGGTCTGCATTTTCAACCGAAAATCTCGTTTTCAGAGGTTTTTGAAAGAAAAATTTTTCTACAATTTTCGTGCTAAAAATTTTCAATCCCCCCGGGGTAGCACTTTTCAAGCTGGAAAATCCGTTTTCAGAGGTTTTTCTCTGATTTTTTCAGACCGTTTCAAAGTGTGGAACATCTGCACACTTCTGCGGTGCGAGTCTTGAACCGGTCAACGTGTCGCAGCTTTCGCAAGGTCTCCGACTGCCGAAAGCATAGAATCATACGCAGACCGCAGCAGCTCCGCAGATTCCGGAGACATACCACCGGCGGCGCTCTCCACCCGAATGACGGTTTCCAGCCGTTCCCCGGCATCCGCTACGCTCTCCATAATGTCGTATACATGACCTATTCCCACTTTTCGCATTTTGTATAATCCCCTTGTAATATTTGATTGTACACCAAGACAGCGCAAGCCGTCAATATATTAGGGTGCAGGATCTGACCGGACCCGGTGGAAGAGTAGCACAAATAGACCGCCAAGCAGGCAGCAGATCCAACGGAACACGACAAAAAGACGGTTGTAAGCCGTCTTTTATCTGTTTTCAAGTTCAAAAATCGCCCACCGCAGGGCGGCGGCTGCCTCCGTGTCGTTCTCTCGGTCCGCACGCTCTAACAGCTTGTAAAGTCTTTCGATGTTCTTTTCTTTCATCCTGGCAACCTCCTTTTTCAATTTTTGGGTGTGATCCACCCATAAAGCCATTGCCGGGCATCGCTCCCGGCGGGCATCCTCTGCGGCGGCTATTTCAAACAGTTTTCAATATCTTTTGCAAGGTGTGGAAATGCTTTTTCTATGTCTTGCACGCTGTCGGCGTAATAATCACCAACAATTTTTCCAAAAATGCGAAGATTGCCGGAATAAAATCCGCCTAAATCATTAAAATATATGTCTAATCCTGTCACCTGTTCCGGCTTGTCTCCATACCACATATCAATATTTATTTTTCCCATTTTCATTTCCTCCATATTTTCAATTTTTCCCGGTTATCCGGGTAAAAGCAAGCCGGGGCACGATCCCCGGTGTAAGCCTGTCTTACTTGCTAAATTTAACAATATGGTAAATTATATCAAAAGAATGGCTTAATGCTCTTGCCTGTGTGTCTAACCATTCCTCTGATCTGTTTGGTTTGTTCTCGCCGCCGCAAACCTTTTTTAACTCAGACGGGCAACAGAGACGTTCTGCAATGTCACAGTCATATATCAGAGAGCAGCCGCCCCAACTGTACTGTTTCCAGTCAGCGGCGCCATTCAGTAAAAGGCTTTTTAACTCTGTTTTGTCCTGCGGGATCTCTTCAACTTCCAGAGCTTCTACAAGCTCATAAGCATAGATCTTTACACCTTTATTCCATGCGCTTCTTGCCTTGCTGTTGTTGATTGCTTCTAATAATTCATTCTTTCTCATATTGCTTTTACCTTTTCACCCGTGTTATAATATGGGTGCCTTTCTTTTTGGGTGCCGGTGTTCGCTTGGTAGGTGTCACCGGCTTTATTTATTTGTTGAGATAACTATATCACACAAAATTATAAATTGCAATACATAATTGCATAAAAATTAAAATAAATATTGTAATAATAATATTAATGTTAATTGTTGCAATATTGCAATTATAATGTTACAATAATTGCAAGCAGATATTGCGGTTATAAATTGCAATACATAATATAATAGGAGGGCAAAAATGAAAACACCTGAACAAATAGCAGCAAACGCAAGAGAGAGAGCAAGACGGCAGAACGAAAAAGCAAAAGAAAATTGGGATATAATCTCTTGCAGATTACCAAAAGGAACGAAAGACCGCATTGCAGATTTAGGACTTACCGCAAATGGTGTAATAAATACGGCTGTATTGGCTTATTTAGACACTTTGGAGAGCCAAGCGGAGAATTTACCGCAAGAGCCGGAAAAGACCGCAGAAAAGGAAAATACAGAGCGCACAGAGGTAGAAGAAAAGGTTGCATTGATGCAAGCAAATGAAAGATTGCATCAGCTCCAGGAGCAGAGGAGAGCAGAACGGAAAGCATCGGAGCAACCGCAAGTTGTAGGCGCTGAGGAATTTTTAAAAAATATCAATAAATAATTGCAATAATCTATTGACATGTTATATAGCATGATATATAATCAAGATACAAACAAACGAAAGGAGCGAACGAAATGACAGGAACACCGGAACAGATCACAGCAAAGAAAGCCGCCCGGATCGTATCGACTTGTAGAGCGTTTTTCCCGTGGTATGAACCGCAGATAAAAGACAAATTCGAGCGGCAAGCGTGGGAAGAGTTAAAAGCCAAAGTTATCCCAGAGGTGGAAAGCTACACAGATGCTGCACAACTGATAGCGGATCGGCAGAAATTTGCAGACAAAACGTTGCTGCAAAAACTATTTATTAGGGCGTGTAGTCTTCGTTCACTGGATCCGGAATACCACAGAAATTTGGTACAGAAAAAGAAACAATTAGAGGACGAGCGCTGGAACCGATTACAGGACAGGCGGAAAAGATACAGTACATATTGTTAAAAACGAAAGGTTAAAAGGTGGCAAAAATGAGAAAAACAGTAGTAAACGAGTATGGAGTAAACATTGATTATGATTTGTCGGTATCTTTTATGGATGACGATTTGCGAGAGGAGATACACGGAGATCTTGCACCGTGCACAGATCAGCAATTTTTTGACGAGTATGCAAAACGGCACGAGCAAAAATTTAATGAGGTTTGGGAGCTGGCAAAAGAAAACCCTTGTTATTAAATATTCAGCGGAGCGAAGAAGCTAAAATCAAAATATCGTAATCTATAAGCAGGTGTAACAGCCTGCTTTTCTTGATCTATTTTCACTGCGATATTTTAACGTGCTAAATTTTGTAGACAAATTGTAGACATTTTGTAGACGCAGATTAAATAAAAGGAGATTAGATAAAATAAAGGTTAGATAAAATAAAAATAAATAAGTGCAGAAAGACATTGTATAACCAAGTATATATAAATACTAGAGCCAACCAGCTGCCACCATGTACCCATCTGCAAAAATCACCTATCTGTCTGTCAAAAAATCCCATTTGTCAAATTTAACCGGATGATATTTTTTAAGCATATGATTTTTATATACTCAGGATCACCGGCAGACATACCACAACAACAAATCATCAAATACGTAAAAGGTTGTTGTGGATTTATAAATAGGTCTTGTGTTATGATAAAAGCAGTTAGGGAGCCGACGTTAACACGGTGCGAGTGACAGCGGTGTAAATCCAACCCCCTTTGGATACGCAGCCGCCCAGATTGTAACCAAGACCACCGGAGCCGACAGACCGGAAACGACAAGAAGTCACTAGCTTGTCACTTTTTTAGATTTATGTTTTTACCTGATCTGTGGAGGAGATCAAAAGACATAGGTTTATTGAGTGATGCTTGTGATTTTTTTATTGCAGATTTCAGGAGGTGTAGAGCGGTGCAGGACGTCAGAGAGATTCCAAACATTGACGAGATTAAAAAAAATATCCGGAAATACTTTGACGATTATTGTGCAGCTTATGGCATCGATGACATGAGATCACAACGGCAACCGGTTTTTAATGGTGCCATGCAATATATATATAACAATTATATAAGACCTAGTAATGTATTAAAAGATATACCCCAAAACGTAGTGGATAATAGTATCAACCAAATGCTAACTAACTACAATGCGTACAACATAGATCTGTTGTATGAGGTTTATTTATATCTTAGGGAGTTAGCTAATGCTTATGATATGACTGCTACAGCTGATACATTTAAGATATTAACAGGGATATCTAAACAGGCTTTAAGTGCTTGGAGAACTAAATCAAGTACATCGAGCATGGACGAGGTCAGAAAAGCTTTTGTAAATTGGTTAGATGATGCAGATTGTGATCAGCTTGTTGCTTTTAATCTGCGGAATGCGCTGGGAGCAACGGAACGATTAAACAACGACCACGGGCGGAAACAGACCACACAGCAAGAGATTGTACACAAGATAACCAGGACAGCCGACCAACTTCCACGATTAGACACAAATTTTGGACAAAATACATCAATGTTGACCGATTCCGGAGCGTATGGAGATAATACAGCAGATGCGAATGAGTAGCAACAACTACGGAAACGTGCGGAAATATGGGATAGTTAAGGACGTGTCAATAAAGACTGCGTGAAAGATTAGTTTAACGCATAGTTGAAAAGAAACATAGCACACAGGGGGAGGGGGTCTGGCAGGACCAGCGAACAGCCCCTACTTAGTCCCTCAAATTTCCTCAAAAATAAAAAAGACCCTTAGGAGGTGTACCACATGATTTTCATTTACATAGTTTTAGCATGGATACTGTTTCAATTACATGCTCCTGCATGGGTGTATATCCTGTTCATCATCGGAGTATTTTTAAGAGCGGTAGTCACTGGTAGAGATTAAGTGTATGCAGATATTTGGGAAAGAGATAAAAGACGAATGTTCAAAATGCGGTGAAGTCCTGCAATGTGAGTTGTTTCTGCAAGGTCACGGAATCAAGAGAGACCGTGAGAACGTTACAGAAATGGTTAGCTGTCAGATGAAGCACCAAAAGAGCAGACTTGATAAAGAGCCTAAAGAAGATTTGCCAGTTAAGGAGAAATGTGAATTGCCACCGGAGATTAAAGAGATCTACACAGAGGTTTGGAAAATCCATAAAGAGTGTGCTAATCCGAAAACGGATGACGACTGGAAATATCTTATCCGGCAAGGAAATCTGCTGATTAAAATGCATAACAATAGCCAGTTTGCTAAAGCACTGGTAATGGCAATGATCGATGAAATTGAAGGAAGGACGAAGAAAAAATGAAAAACATAATCAGGAAATTCTTAAAAGTATGTTCTTCAACAGCATTACTTACTATTTGCGGAAGTTGTTTTCAGATTGCACGGGATTCTAGTGCAGATACGATTTCAAGAGTGCTTGGCATTGCGTTCGGATTGATATTGCTGATTGCAAATTACTTTGTGTGGGAGGTAGAGTTAACATGATTTTATTCATAATTTTGAAAATTATGACAACTGCAGTAATGGCGTTTTTCGCAATAGCAAGTGCATTATATGCTCCAAAGCAGAAAACGGCATCAGACGGAGTATTCTTCTTTGCAACTGCAATGTTCCTTGCCTTTGGAATAACTTTCATGTGGGTATAGCCTATGTGGTTACCGGAGATTATGCGAATTATCCCATATCACAATTTTGAATGGGTTAAATTCATAAAGCCATTGTTATTGCCGAATATCCGGTGTTGTGTTGGCATTGGATATGTGGCAGAGAAATCAAGGCATCAAGAGTGTATGTAGCCTGTGTGTGGGAAACGAAAAATGGAATAATGCGTTCGACAACACCAAGTTTTTTAAAGTACCGTGCACAGGCGTGAAAATTTTTTAGATAAAGCAATATAGGGTGTTTCACGAAAATAATCCGGGAGCAGATGGTCTCTCTCCCGGAGTTTAGGGCTATCGCCAAGCGGTAAGGCACAGCACTTTGACTGCTGCATCCCAGGTTCGAATCCTGGTAGTCCTGTTTCGCAGATGTTTTCTTCTTTCGGTCTTTGACATCTGCGAATTGTCTTCCATACTTTTCCATTGGAGACACTCCTTTCACCTCATAGCGGAATGCTGTTAAGAGCCGTCGCAAGGCTCGTGAGGGTTTAACCGGTTTATGATAGCCCGGTTTTTGCGGAATACCGTTGTAGGTTTTAATCCGTGGGTTGTCAGTAAAGACATTAAAATCCCGCACAGCCATTGCGGACATAAAATTGGCGTAGGCGGTTGGGTCGCTCCCAACTAGCAGGTAACTGGCGGATGCCCTGCGAAAATAAAAATAGCCATAAGTGTTGCGCTGTGTCAGTGCCTTAAATGTAGGCATACAGCTTATGGAAACGCACATTGGGATGTAGCGCAAATGGAAAGAGCAGTGTCCTTCTAAGGCATAGGCTGTGGGTTCGAGCCCCATCATCCCAACTTTATCTTTATCTCCACTTAGTCTGGTACTACTGCAATAGTTCAGGTCGATGGGAGATGTATGGATAGTAGTTGCTCATTATCGGTCAACGAAAAACACTTCTGCGAGTAGAATTTGCAGATTCAAAAGTAGTCGTACATTGTTTGGGTCGGGTGGGTTCAACTCCCACGGCAACTATTCCCTAGCTAAAACGTAAGCCACATATGTTTAGCGAAAACCAAGCCTATGAAGTAGAGAACAGACAAGACTGTGAGATTGTGTGGATAGTCAGTGACAAGTAGGCGGTGCACATTTGGTTATGGCAAGCGCAAACCATAAAAGGTTTTACGGTGCGATTCCCATGTATAGTTTCAGTGGTAGAGCGGCATCCGCATAGGATGTGTGTCGGCGGTTCGATTCCGTCTGCATGGGTTACGGAGGAATTTTACATGAATGGATTTCACCTTATTCTTCAAGATTGTTGTCAGTATTGTAAAGATTTTGAACCGAAACTGATACAAATGAATATAACAACAGTGTCTGACAAAAGCGAAAAATACTTAAACAACATTACTTGCGAAAATCTTGATAAATGTGAACGGTTAATGGAGAGGTTGAAAAATAAGCATGTGTAAATTTTGTGAAAACTGGCATGACGAAAATACAATCTGCGGAGCAGACATTAAAATTTATAAATGTGCGAATGAAACAAATTTGACAGAAGCACAGATTTTGAAAAATGTCAGAGACAATAAACCTGGTATTGTTATTTTTGCAAATGCAGCAACTATGGGATATTTTAAAATTGAGTTTTGCCCCATGTGCGGCAGAAAGCTGGTGGAGGAATGACGTGTCATGATTGTGCTTACCTTGGATTTGATAGAAACGAAGTTGTAGGGATGGCTGAAATGTGCAACCATCCGGAAAAATGGATTCCTGGTGCTGGATTTGCTGACAGTGAACATGAGTGCGAATTTTTCAAAAAGAAATCAGGAGTTTCTAAATGGGATTCATATTCCGAAGATGAAAAAGAAAAGGCCCGGGAATATTTCCAAGAATACTATGTTCAAAATCCTGTTGGCGATTTAACATGCGAACAGGCTTGGGCACAGTTCGTTGAATATTTAAAAACTACTGATTCAAATGCATGATTTGATAGGAGTATTGAAGAATGAGCATGGCAGAATTAATGGAATCAATAACAGATGAATTAACTGAACAGTTGGAATATGACGCATCTCAGCGAGAAATTAAGCAGGATAGTGAAATGTCTTTGGTTGAGTTTGCAGAGAAGATTGCACCATTTCCGTTATCTGAATTTCAAAAACAGTCAATTCGAGAATACGAGGAATGTGAGAAAAGAAACTTACCATTGTGTCACATTCCACCAAGAAACGTTGGAAGAGATTTTATATATCAATTGATTGAAGAGTGGAAACGTCAGCATTATTTGACAGATGCACGTTGCAGCAAGTGCAACCGCCTTTTAGGCAAATTTAACGGACAGGCTGAAATCAAATGCCCGAAATGTGGGAAAATTAATAGAATCGGGGTGAAATAATTTATGAATCAAGCAAAGTTGGTGAAATGGCAATATTGCAAAAAAACTTAATGATATAAATCAAGCCATTCTGCAAAATGACCAGGATTGGGAAGAATTAAAGAGCGCAGAACAAATTATCAGTATAACATTTGACACAAACCATATGTGTTATGTTGTGTTTTGGACTGCTTAGCATAGCAAATAGAATATTTTCAAGAGCACCAGTCGTAGAGTGCCTACGCAGAGAGCCAAATTTCCAAAATTTTAGGGAAGGAGGCTCTTTTATATTGGCAAGTCAGAGCCTTATATCGGCAGTAAACAGCTATGACAATTACATACAACGCAAGGGAATTGATGAACAGGTCATTGATGCGTACATAGAAGCCTGTAGAGTGGCTATAAACGGTGAAAAGGATATAACTTATGGCTTACAGATAACAAACCGTTCTAAAGGCATTATAGAGCGTTTCTGCATGGATAGGACAGGAGGTAGAATACTTGACCTTGAAAAATACAGCCAACAACATGAAGAAAAATACAGCCTTGTTGATGACTATTACAAAACGCTTCTGATTGAAGCACATTACCGATTTGAAAGCTTCATGCTATACATGGAAAAGAACAGACCGGTAGAAGAGAGATTTTATCAGCCGAGAATAAATCCATTACGGCAGGTAGCACAGCTTATTCAAGATTTGTACGATGATGTGCTTGATGAAGGAATGGTGTTTTGTCCCGGACGAATCGGTAAGACACAAATAGTAAAAATGGGTAATCTGTGGTTCGGCTCTAACAGACCGGAACGGTCTAATCTGTATTCGGCATATTCGGACAAAATTACTGGTGGTTACTATGACGGCATCATAGAAATGATTACAGACCCGACATACACATATGCTGAAATATATCCAAACATAGTTGAGAAAAAGTTAGTCACTGATGGAAAAGATTTGACAGTAGACCTTATCCGTAAAAAGACATACCCAACATTTACCATGCGAAGCATTTACGGAACATTGAATGGTGCTTGTGACTGTGACGGGCTTGGAGTTTATGATGACTTATTCAGCGGTATTGATGAAGCATTGAGTGAAGATAGGCAAAATACTGTATGGGGAAAATTCGACAACAACTTTATGCCGAGAATTAAGCCTGGAAAGGCTAAATTGTTGGGGATAGGAACACGTTGGGCGAAAAAGGACGTTCAAGGTAGACGGTTAGACCTATTACAAAATGATCCTGAATACAAAGGCATACGGCACAGAGAGGTTATTATTCCTGCACTAAATGAAAACGGAGATAGCAATTTTGATTATCCGTATCATTTGGGATATACAACTCTTGATTACAAAAGACGTATGGCATCTTTTGAGAACAATGACGATATGGCATCATGGTTTGCACAGTATCAACAGGAGCCTATTGAAAGAAAAGGTCAGATGTTCAATGTCGATATGATGAATTTCTTTAATCCGGCAGAACTTGAAGGAATAAGACCTGATAGGATATTTGCAGCTAATGACCCTGCTTATGGTGGCGGTGATTTTGTATCAATGCCTATCTGCTATGAGATTGACGGAGAACATTATATCACTGATGTTGTCTACAATGACGGTGATAAGGAAATTACCATACCGGAAGTTACTTCACGAATGGAAAGACATTTAGATAAATTTAATAATAAGACAGCAGAAGTCCATTTTGAGGAAACAAAGACAACATCAGCATACCGTACAGATTGTGAAAAGATATGGGAAAAAGACGGATATCCTATTAACACAAGTCATGATCCGGCAGACAATCAGACTGCAAAAATGGATAGAATCAAAAATCATGCTCCAGACATACGAAAACTTCATTTTGTGGACATGAAATATCAAACAAAAGAGTACAGAAAGTATTTTCAAAATATTTTGTCTGCTACTTTTGAAGGGAAAATGAAGCATGATGACGGGATAGATTCTACGGCACAACTATGTGACATGATTTACGGAAATAAAAGAATGGCAAGAGCAGAAGCAATTCAAAACCCATTCTCTTTCGGACGGAGGTATTGATATGACAACCAAAGAATATTTAGGGCAGATAAGCCGCCTTAATCGGATGATAAATAATAAACTCACGGAAATCGCACAACTCAAAGATATGGCGGTAAGCATATCTGCTACGCAAAGCGGTGAAAGGGTACAGACTACACCGAATTTTGACAAAATAGGAACAAAATATGCCAAAATTGATGAAATGGAACGGAAAATAGATGGAATGGTGGACGAACTTGTCGATAAAAAAGAGAAAATCATACAGCAGATAGACAGCATGGAAGATGAAAACACATACAATATTCTGTTTGCAAGGTACATTGAAAAGAAAACTTTTGAAGTGATTGCAACAGAAATGAAATATTCATGGAGACAGGTTGTAAGACTTCACGGAACTGCATTGAAACAGTTTGAAAAGAAATACGGAGAAGGATATTTGAATGAATGATGTCATTGAATGTCATATATAAAAAATGGTAATGTTAAACTGACGAAAATATTTAAGATGCTTTCTAATCCTCCTAAAAGGCAAACAGCCGGGAATACCGTCTACGTTATGTGGGCGGTATTTTTGTGCGCAGAAAAGAGGTATTTATGATTTTTAACCAAAAAATTAGAGTGTACTGTCCGGGATGCGGACGGTTAGTCGGTGAATGCAGTTCAAAATCACACATCGACAAGACATATAAGTGCCGGAATTGCGATAAGATGGTTGTTTACCATACGGAGACCGGAGAACGTGAGATCAAGAAACTTCCAAAAAGAGATCAGAGCAGCGGAATGACATTTATGTAGGTGAAAATATGAACACTATGAAATTTCAAGACCTTGTAAAGGGTTGTCACGGTAGAAAAATTGCATATACGGATGTGGAGCAGATAACCGAAGACAACATTGTAAAGGTTATCGGTGATTGCATCGGTGTTTTTTATTACAATAAGCCAGTTATCAAGTACTTGTGGGAGTACTACAAAGGAGATCAACCGGTACTATACAGAACAAAGCTGTCAAATGAGGATATCACCAATCGAGTAGTAGAGAACCATTCTTTTGAATGGGTGCAATTCAAGGTCGCTCAGACTTACGGAGAGCCTATTCAGTTTGTCAGCAGAAAAGATGATGAAGCTGTAAATAAGGCAGTAGATGAACTGAATGATTACTTAGCAGATGCAAATAAGCACGAGAAAGACATAAAAGCTGGTGAGTGGCAGTCGGCAACCGGAACATCATTCAAAGCTATTCAGATTGTGAATGGAGATGTGCCTATCCGTGTGGTTGCACCTAATCCTCTGAATACGTTTGTTATTTACAACCGCAGTTCTGAAGAACCGATTTTGGCGGTACAGGAATTAAAAGATGAAAATGGCGAGTGGTACAAGCTCTGCTACACGGAATCCTGTGAATGTAAGATAAAAAACAGTGCGGTTGTTCCTGATACATGGAAACTTCACGGATTTGGTGGTATTCCGATTGTAGAATTTCCGAACAACCATGAGCGGTTGTCTGATATTGAACTTGTTATAGATCTGTTGGATGCAATCAATAATACGCAGTCAAACAGAATGGACGGCATAGAGCAATTTATCCAGGCGTGGTACAAATTTGTAAACTGTGAGATTGACGAAGAAGAGTTCAAAAAAATGAAGATGAACCATGCATTGGTTGTAAAGTCCATCAATAAAGACAATAAGTCTGATGTGGATGTCATGTCACAGGAACTTGACCAAACGCAGACACAGGTCTCCAAGGACGATTTAACAGACAGCGCACTTTCAATTTTGGGAATACCGAACAAGCAAGGAAACACTGGCGGTGATACGCAGGGTGCGGTTGAGCTGAGAAACGGATGGGATTTTTCAAAATCAAGAGCAAGGCTTAAGGATCCGGTTGTTAAGACAGCAGAGAAGAGACTGGCCAAGGTTGCGCTGAATGTTATTCGCATTAAGAAAGAAGATCTGAAAATCACTCTTAGAGATTTTGATGTGCAGATTAACCACAGTCCACAAGATAATATGTATACCAAGTCGCAGACATTACTGCAACTTCTGCAGTGTGGTATTCATCCGCTTATTGCAATCAAAACGGTTGGACTTTGGGGAGATTGCGAAAAGACTTTCAACCTTTCCAAGCCTTACCTTGATGCTCTGTGGAAAACTGCTGACATTATCAACATGGAAGAGCAGATGGCAAAAGCACAGGAAATAGTAAAACAAATGCAAAATAAGACAGTTGCCTAGAAATAGGTAGCTGTTTTTATTTTATAAAATTTGCAGCTATGCGGTAAATAGCAGAGACTCAGCAGGAGCGACCTGCGGTAACAAAAGCGTGAGTTTAACGGAGGTAATTTATGACACGAGAAGACGTATTAAAACTTTTTCCCGAAGCTACGGACGAACAGATTACAAATCTTTTGAATCAGAACAATTCGGAAGTTGCAAGAGAAAAAACAAAGGCAGGACAATACAAGGCTAAGGCTGATAGTGCAGATGAGTTACAGAAAAAGCTTGATGAACTTGAAGCCGGAAATCTTTCTGAAATTGAAAAAGCTAATAAAGCTTTGGAAACTGCAAATGCAAAAATCGCAGAACTTGAAAAGACACAGGCTATTGCGGCACAGAGAAGCAATGCTGCATCCAAGTTTAATATTTCTGCTGAACAGGCATCACAGATTATCAAGGATGACGGCAGTTTTGACTACGAAGTACTCGGAAAAATTATCTCTGATAAAGAGACTGCTGCGGCACAGGCTAAAGAGCAGGAAATCGCAAACGGAACCACAAATCCGGGCGGTGGTAGTGCTGGCGGTGGTGATGGAACTGAAAGTAAAGGTGCTGAAATGGCAAAGAAATATAATCAGCGCTATGTAATCGAACAGTAAGCAAGGAGGTATAAACGTTATGGCTTACATGAAAACCACTACTTACACTTCTGGTGTAAACATTTTAGCAAGTGAAGTCGGACTTGTGTTAAAAACTTTTGAGGGAACACAAGCAATGGCAACACAGGTAGATGATAAGAAGATCATCAAGGCAGGAACTGTGGTTCCAACAAATAACGCTTCTGCGAAGGGAATTGTGTTTGAGGATGTTGATATTACAGATGACGAAAAGAAGCCTATTTCTGTAATTATTGCAGGCCGTGTTATTAAGGCAAATTTGCCTGTTGCAGTAGATACCAATGCCGAAACCGCACTTAAAGCAAGCGGCATTTACTTTGATTAAATTACGGAGGTAAGAACAGTATGCCTAGTGTATTAACAATGATTACAGACAAGGATAGATTGGATTTTTCCCAAAACTATTCTATCGCAAGAAATTATGTAGGTGACCGTCTTTTCCCTGATATCAAGACCGAGAACCTTGAAGCAGAGTATGAAAGACTTTCCGAAGGAATGGATCTTCCTACCGCAGCAATGGTACACGCATTTGATACCGAAGCTGCTATTGGTGTAAGACCTGGATTCGAAAAAGTAAGCGTAGAAAAGCTGCTGATCAAGGAAAAAATCAACCAGTCTGAAAGATTACGACAGTTGCTGAATCATGGTGTAAGAGAAAGCAACCTGATTGACTATGTATATGACGATATGGGTCGGCTGTCTGATTCTGTTAAGACAAGAACTGAAATCGCAAAAATGGAAGTTATGTCTACCGGTAAGATGACCATTAACGAAAATGGTCTCAATTTTGCTATTGACTTCAAAGTAAATAAGTTCAAGGCACTGAAAGGCTGGGAAGATCCTACCCATGATATCCTTGGAGATATTGCAGACATGGTTCAGATGGCTCTTGACAAAGGATATGTTGTCAATACTGTACTGACTTCTACCAAAATGCGCTCTTATATGCTTAAGAATGAAGGAATCATGAAAGCTATTAAGGGAGTTAATTTCGTTGGAATGGCAATTACTCCGGCAGAAGTGGCAAATCTGTTACTTAGCCTGTATGGTCTGAATATGGTAATTGATGATGATATGTACGGAATTGCCAACAAGGAAAATACAACGAGAACTCCCAAGAGATTTTTACCGGATAATGTATTTACTCTTTATGTATCTACTGGAAACGGAAAGATTGGTACTGGACTTTGGGGCGTAACTCCGGAAGAAGAAAAGGCAAGTGCATTTACAAGCCTGTCCCAAAAGCAATTCATTACTATTTCCCAGTGGGCAACTCCTGATCCGGTTGCTGAGTGGACTAAGGCTAGTGGCGTGTTTATCCCTGTAATTCCTAACCCTTATGGAATCGTAATCGGTACTTTAACCGAAGGAGAAAGCGGTTTGGATACATTGGTAGTGAACAGCACTGCAAGCCAAACAACTAATGGATACACGAAAGTAAGCGTTTCCCCTGCAAAAAGCGGTGACAATTCTTACAAATACAAGGTAGCAGATGATTGTAAATTACCTTCTTATCTTGGAAATGTAAAGACGTATGCTACTTGGGACGGCATTTCTGAAATTGAAGCAATAACCGGCAAGGAAATTATGATTATCGAGTGTGATCCTAATTACAGAGCAGTAAAAGCAGGTATTACTACGGTAACTGCAAAGGATGAATAAGAGGTAACACATGGCAGAATATACGACTTTGGAGCAAGTAAAAATCCGTCTGAAACAATTTCATATTGATTCTAAAAGTGATTCTGAAAGCTCCAAGGTCGTGTTTGACCATTTGGAAGAAAATCCTATTTTGGAACAACTTATCAGTCAAGCAGAAGCCGACATCAGAGCAAAGAGAATATACCCGAAAAGCTACACGGAAGAGAAGATTGCTGCGGATATGAAAAAATTTCAGTCCGTTGTGGTTAATCTTGTCGTGTATGACAGATCGCAAGCCGGTGAAAACTTCATGGCAAGCTATTCAGAGAATGGAGTGTCGAGAAAATGGAGAGACCGTGAGGATCTGTTTGTTGGCGTATTTCCATTTGCAAATGTATTGTAATTAAAAGAAGATTGTGCGTGACCATGTTACTGATTCCAGTAATAAGGTTGCAGGCGGCACACTTTAAGGGTGGTGGGCGGTGTGCCAACAAACAAGGAAGGCGGTATATGATGTGACTATAGAGTTATCTACAGCAATCATTATAAGCGTGTTATCACTCGGTTTTTCCGTCTACATTGGTCTGAAAAATAGCAAAAGAACAGACACAAAGGATATTGAGGAACGTGTGAAAGAAAACACACGCATCAACATGAAACTGGATACCATCCTTGATACTATCAATGAAATGAAAAGCGAGCGTTCAGAGATGAAGAAAGAGCTTGCAGTGCATGAACAGAAGCTGGCAAAGGTTGAAGCCAGTACGGCATCTGCGCATCATAGACTTGATGGAATTGAGGAAAGACTTAACATTAAAGAGAACGGAGGTAAGGAATGATGGATTTTTCACAGGTAGGAACTTGTGTTGCAATCGTGGTTATCTGCTATCTTGCCGGTATTGGAGCGAAGCTGATTCCGGTCATTAAGGATAACTACATCCCGGTTGTTGTCGGCATTGTCGGTGGAATCCTCGGAGTAGTAGGAATGTATGTTATTCCGGATTTCCCGGCAAATGATGTGCTGAATGCGATTGCGGTCGGAATTGTTTCCGGTTTGGCAAGCACTGGTGTAAATCAGATTTACAAGCAGGTGAAGAAAGATGCTTGACATTAACAAGCAGGACATGAAGTACTCACGGCAGGGAGAAAAAGTCACGATTTATGACCGGGACGAAAACGGAGAAATAAAGTACATCGAGATGGACGGAGAAAGGATTCCGGTGGTTTTGAGAGAAACTACCGGATATTCTGAACCCGTCCTTTTTTCTGCCAACATCAGTAATAAGCTGTCGGAAGTACTGGTAAAAGAATTTGGTATTGATGATTCCAGTTCGTATTGTCAGATTGTTACCGATAAAGGCTATTTGCCGATTAAGGCAGGAGATGTTATCTGGAAGAAGTCAGAAGTAGGTCGTGACGATGACGGACTTGTGGACAGCAAGACTGCGGACTATGTTGTCAAAGGCGTTGCAGACGAAGGACTGACAGCAGATTTGTTTTTGTTGCAGAAGACGGTGAAATAGGATGCAAAAAACTGTAAACATATTAGGAACTGAATATACGATTAAGAGAAAAAAGTTTTCGAGTGAAGATTGTGACGGTTATTGCGATTATACTAATAAAATAATCGCTGTCAGAAAAGACAATTACAATAATGTTGGAAACTTTGAATGGCTTATGAAAAAACAGTTAAGGCATGAGATTGTTCATGCTTTTCTATCTGAAAGTGGATTACAGTCAAATTTTGAGCATAACCAACGTTTCGAACATGAAGAGACAATGGTAGACTGGATTGCTATTCAATTTCCTAAAATGCTTGAAGTGTTCAAGGAATTGGACATTCTGTGAGGTGTGCTATGGCTAAACCTATCAATATCAATCTGTTTGACCAAAAGTCCATACAAGCGGCTGTAAAAGCTATTAGAGACTATGAAAACAGCTTGACCTATAAATGTAGGCTACTGGCTGAAAAGTTGGCTAAAAAAGGCATAGAAGTGGCTAGGATGCAGGTAACAAGTTTAGATGCAATATTCACTGGCGATTTAATGCGAAGCATTCATGCAGAGTATGTAGGAAACATAAAAGGCGGTGGAATTTGGGCGGTTGTTGCTGATGATGAATCCGCTGTTTTTGTGGAATTTGGTACACTCGGTAGCCTTGGTGAAAAAAAAGAATATCCATATCCGTTGCCGGAAGGTGTTCAGTGGAACTACGGAAGTGGTTCAAACATCATTCAGTTGGCAAATGGTCAATATGGATGGTTTTACAAAGGCGATGATGGAAAAGTGTATTGGTGCGAGGGCATGGATAGCAGACCATTTATGTATTTGACAGGTATCGAACTTGAAAAAGATGTAGTGAAAGCGGCATTGGAGGTGTTCGGCAATGGCGGTTAATGAATATCAGTGGGTATCAGATTTCAAAGTAAAGATTGCATCGTACTTAAAAATGAAGATACCGCAGAGCCATCCTAAAGCTTATGTGACGGACAAAAGTAAGGATTTGTCAGACTCTACATTCCCTACCGTGTACTTTCATGCTATGCCATTTACAGAGACTGGACAAGACCTTGAAGCACGTTCGGTTAATGGAATCACAGCATCGTACCAAGTGGATGTGATAACCAACAAAAGTCAAGAAGAAGCCGAAGCTATCATGGCTACGGTTGCCGGACTTTTCAAACGTCTGCGATTTCAAATAACTTCCATCCCGGAGTTCAATAATACTTCGCAGGACACATACAGAAGCACTGCACGGTTCAGAAGAACAGTAGGTGCTGATGATACATTGTAACTATTAGAGCCATTCGGCTCTATTTTTTTATGCAAATTTAAGGAGGTATAAATTATGGCAGCAGCCGGAGTTTCTACTTTAGGCATTACTTTCGGATATGGTACAGAGACAACCGCCGGAACAAAACCTACAAGTTTTAAGCAACTTACAAGAATCAATGCCATTGGCGGCATCAACATCGAACCTGAACAGATTGATGCTTCTGCGTTAGAAGATGCAATCACCAGATATGTAAAAGGTCGTGCAGATACTGGTGGATCTTTTGCAGTCACAGTCAACTTTACATCAGAGACCGTGGCTGAATGGACTGCACTTATCACAGCCTATAAGGCTCTTACTGGTGGAAATAGAATGTGGTTTGAAACTGTCATTCCCGGAGAAGAGAAATCTTTCTTTGTTGTTGCACAGCCGCCCGAGCAGATTCCACAACCCGAAATCGGACAGAACGAACTTCTGACGATCGAAATGAATCTTACCATTGAGGAATACAAGGGATTGGATGCTACCGTTGCACTGACAACGGGGGAATAGCAAGTCAGTCAGAAACAAATAACACTGCCGTGGCTGACTTTGATGAAGCGGTAGATGAAACATTAATTTAGCAAAAAGAGAGCCGTCTTCGGGCGGCTCCTTTCCAACAAAATGTTGGGGAAAGGATATGTTTTTATGAAGAAGATTTTAGTTAATGATGTTGAATATACTTTAGAGTTTGGATTCGGTGCTGTGGAGTGCAAGGATTTGATTCAAAAGATGTTTCTTATGCTTTCCGGTGGCTATGTAGCTAAAAAAGCAAAAAATGTACAGAATCCCACACCAGAAGAAATTGTAGATGGTAGCGGATATATGCTTGCAGAATTTCCTCATGTATGCAAAACGGCTTTTTATGCTGGTCTTATCGAAAACCATGAAGATATTACACCGGATGAATCCAATGCTTTAATGAAAGAATACATGAAAGCAAACGGTCTGTCTTTTGTGAAACTGTATGGAGAACTGACAGACTGTATGAAAGAAGACGGTTTTTTCGAACTGTCGGGTCTGACGGAAATGATGACGCAGACCAAGGAAGAGATGGAGAAAGAGGACAGCAAGGTAACGAAGATGCCACAGGATCACAAGAAGAAATCGACTGGCACAAAATAATATGGGAAGAATATTTTCCATTTGCTTTTTCCATGGGAATTTCGATAGAAGAGTTCAAACATCTGAATCCTAAGAAATTAGAGTGGTGTTACAAAGGATATAAACTCAAAAAAGAGGAAGAAGATAGGAATTCATGGCAACGGTGGGGAGATTATGGAATATCTGCATTAATATTTGCAATAGAACATTGCCTAAACGGTCGAAAAGCACAATCGAAGTATATTGACAAGCCTATTATGGAACGTGCGGACATTGCTGATAATGAAAAAGAAATTCAGAAGCAAAGAAAAGCGTTCCTCGCAGGACTTATGGCAATGCAAGCTAATTTTGAATTATCACACCCAAAAAAGGAGAAACAAACATGAGTTTAACAGGAATTGATGTGTCCTCATACCAGGGGACGATTAACTGGTGGGCGGTAAAACAGAACGGTATTGATTTTGCTATTCTGAAAGTCATCCGTAAGGATTTGAACCCGGACAAGAAGTTCGAGGAGAACTGGAAAGGTTGTAAAGAGCACAATGTCCATGTGCACGGAGTATATGAATACGGATATATTACAACGGTTGCAAAATCACGATCTGATGCAAGAAGAGTGCTTACTATTCTTAATGGCAGAAAAGTGACAGTATATCTTGATGTTGAAGATGCCGTTATGAAAGGTCTTGGCAAAAATATTATTTTCATTATCAATGCTTACGGCAAGGTTATTACTGATGCAGGATTGCAGTTCGGTGTGTACACTGGGGAAAGTTTTTACAAGACATACATTAAGCCTTATGGCGGTGTGAGTTATCCCATGTGGATTGCACGGTACGGCAAGAATAACGGCAAGTGTGATGTGAAGTATCAACCGCAAGTACCAAACATGGTAGGCTGGCAGTACACTTCTAAAGGGCGTGTAGGTGGCATTGTAGGCAATGTAGACATGAATGTATGGTACAAGGAGTTAGATGCCGTATATGAGGATTCTACAAGCCATAGAAACCCTTATACAGAGCCGGAAAGACTTCTTTATTACAAGCGTCTGGCAATGATGAAGGGAAACGATGTCAAGTGGGCGCAGTACGAACTTGTAAGGAAAGGATTTATGCCGTCTGTAAATGCGAAAGGTAAGACGAACATTGACGGATATTTTGGAAAAACCACTTCTGATGCAGTAAAAGCATTCCAAAAGAGTGTTGGAATCACTGTAGATGGAAAAGTCGGTGCGGTTACAAGGGCATATCTCAAAAAGTAATTTTAGGAGCGGTAGGTGTCACAGCTTACCGCTCTTTTTCTTGGAAGTGGCAGACACTTCCTTTTTTATTGCGGTAAAGGCGGTGCGGTATGGCAGATATTGATTCTTTGCAGATTAAAATAAAAGCGGATGCGAATAACGCAAGTAACGCACTGGATAAGTTGGCAAATAGTCTTACGAATTTTCAGAAAAGCTTGTCCATTGATACATCCAAACTGACAAGCATTTCTAATAGCATACAGAGTATCGCAAATGCCGCCAGTTCCATGAATGCGAGCGGTATTAAGAACATATCCACATTGACAAATTCCATTAACAGAATGGGAAAAATAGATACAAGCGGATTAAGCAGAATTTCATCTGCATTGAAGACCTTTTCTGCTGACATGGCAGGAACTAAAGTAGATGGAGTAGGGGATATTGCGAGCATAGCATCTTCGATTTCAAGACTTGGTGGTGTGGCATCCGGCAGAGCAGTCACAAACATTCCTTTACTGGCAAAGAATTTGAAGCAGTTATTTACAACTCTTTCAACCGCTCCAAATGTCAGTGAGAACATTATCCGCATGACAAATGCACTGGCAGGACTGGCATCTACTGGTGCGGCATCCGGGAGAGCAGCAAACTCTTTAGGACGTAATCTGAACACCTATACGGCAAGCGCAAAAAAAGCCACAAAGAGCACATTCAGCCTTGCTGCGGCTTTCGGCAGATTCTACGCAACATATTTTCTTGTGATACGTGGAATTAAAAGTCTGTGGAAGTCCATAGAGGGAACTACGGACTATATCGAAGCATTTAACTACTACACGGTAGCATTCAATAAAGTCGGAAAGGAATGGGGCAAGGATTTTGAAAAATTCGGTTACGACAACGCAGAGGATTATGCACAGAGTTTCGGAAACCGTGTAAATGAACTGCTTGGTAAAATGTCCGGTCTGAAAGTAGATGTAGATGGTGGATTGATTTCTGAAAGCGGAATGAAGAACCTGGGTCTGAATTTGCAAGAGATCACGCAGTATGCTTCACAGCTGGCATCCATTACCAACTCTTTAGGGCAGACCGGAGAAGTCACTACGGCAATTTCAAAGTCTATGACAATGCTTGCCGGGGATATATCCTCTCTGTTTAACGTGGATTTCAGCACGGTTGCAACCAACTTACAGTCCGGTTTGATCGGTCAGTCAAGAGCACTGTATAAGTATGGTATTGATATCACGAATGCCACCTTACAGACTTATGCTTACAAATACGGCATTGAAAAAGCTGTATCTGAAATGTCACAGGCAGAGAAACAGCAGTTGCGTTTACTTGCAATCTTAGACCAGTCCAAAGTATCATGGGGAGATTTAGCGAATACAATCAATTCTCCAAGTAACATGATTCGTCAGTTTACCAACAACGTAAAAGAAGCCGGAATGGTACTGGGGCAGTTGTTTATCCCGGTATTGCAGAAAGTACTTCCTGTTATTAACGGTGTCGTAATTGCGATTAAGAGACTGCTTGTTAGTGTTGCAAATTTACTGGGAATCAAGATTGACTTTTCGTCATTCGGTCAAGGTGTATCCGGGTACAATGAAGATTTGGAAGATACGGCAGATGCGCTGGATAAAGTTGGCACAAGCGCAAAAAATGCTCAAAGCGGAATCAGAGCATTTGATAAATTGAAAGTTATTTCCACACCAAAATCCAGTGGTTCCGGAAGTGGTGCTGGTGGAGCAGGAATTGACCTTACCAAAGAAATCATGGATGCTACTGCAGAGTACGAAAAAGTATGGCAGGAAGCATTCGACAAGATGCAGAATACAGCTATGGGCTGGGCTGATAAAGTAAGCAAGGTGTTTAAGCCAGTGAAAGACATCATAGAAGATCTGGCATATGCATTTAAGTTTGATTCTGATGCCTGGTTTAAGGTTGCCGGAATGGATACGTCCAAACTGGTAACTGGTATTTTTGACTGGTTCACAAGAGCAATAGATTCTGTTGACTGGGAAAAAATTGGAAGACACATAGGTAGTTTCTTGGACGGAATTGATTGGACGGCAATCTTTACTTCTGCCGGAAATTTCATAGAAACTGCCATAAATGCGGCAATCGATCTATGGAAAGGAAGTTTTGATGCTGCACCGATTGAAACCACGATTCTGACAGCAATAGGTCTTTTAAAGTTTACTGGTGTTGGAGATATCATATGGGGAAAAATATCGGACAAGTTATCAGCCAAAGTACTAGGATCAAGTATAGGAATAGTTCCGACAATTGCAATAGCTGCTGTTACTTGGGAGATTGGATTTAATGTAGGAAAATCTTTAGGGAAAGCATTGTTCCCAGAAGACGCAGAGTACTACGACAATTTTACGTGGTTTGGTGAAAATGGTTTTTTTGATACATTAAAAAATACTGATTTTACCACATTAAAAACTGCGTGGGATGATTTATACAAAGATATAACAGATAATGATTTGTATAGATTCTTGACAGGAACAATGTTGCTTCCAAAACATAGCACTCTTGATGATTTTGGAGATAAAATTGATTGGCTAATTGATAAAATAAAAAATACAAAAGTAGATATGTCAGATACTTTTGGTCTGTCATCTGCACTTATCAATATAGCACCACTTGTTGGAAACTGGTTTAATGAAAATGTATCTCCTTGGTTCACAAAGGAAAAGTGGCAAGGAATGGGTCAAACTATAGAGTCATCACTTTCTGAAAAATGGACTTCTTTTACAACATGGTGGAACCAAACAGGATTTTCAAGTTGGTGGAAAAAAATTTCAGAGCAGTTTGGACTAACAAAATGGAATAAATTGCTTGAAAACATTCCAACGGCGTTTAGAACAGCATTTAAAACAGCAGCTAATGTTGCAATAGCTCCTTTGAACCTTGTAATAAGTGGAATAGAAACCATGATAAACAATGCCATAGACCTTATTAATGGTTTGATGTCTGCAGCAAGGTTAATACCTAAAATTGGTGACGCAGTTCCGAATAATATACAACACATTAGTGTTGGAAGAATACCTACATTTGAAAAAGGTGGTTACGTTCCAAGCCGATATACGATGTTCATGGCAGGAGAGAACGGTATACCGGAGATTGCCGGAACAGTAGGTGGAAAAACAGCGGTTGCCGGTGGAGTTGAAATCACTGGAATCAAAGATGCCATCAATTCCACGGCACAACAGGAAATTGCACTTCTGAGACAGAATAATCAGCTACTGCAAGGAATCCTTGAAAAAGAGTTTGGAATAACAACAGATCAAATTGGAATTGCCGCAAGACAATACGGTCAAGAGCAATTTAACCAAAAACACAAGAATGTATATGTATTTTAACACAGACAGCACTCTGAATGGGTGCTGTCTATTTTTATGCAATAAGGCGGTGAGCGTATGTCAGCATATCAAGGATGGCTTTTAAAAATTGGAGATTACGTTATTGACCAGTCAAGATTTATAGCCGCTGAAAGTTATCAGCCAGCTGTAAATATGCAGGATGTAGACCCGTGGACTGATGCAAATGGATACGTACATAGAAATGCTGTGGAGCTAAAAGCATTAAGTGTTGATTTTTCCACACCTGCGATGCTGACGGATGACGATTTGCAAGAGTTACTGTCCGGGATACGAAGCAACTTTATTGATGCAACGGAACAGGGATGTAATATCACGGCATACATTCCATTTTTAGGTCAATATGTCACACAATATGGATATATGGCTGATATAAAGCCTACAATCTACGGAACTTATGACGGAGAGATTAAATACAATCAGATAGAATTTTCATTTGTCGGAGGTGTAGCGAATGAGTAACTATACCTATGCGGATTTGTTTGATAAAAGCGCATCCAAAAAGGAAATCACGATTGAAACAGAGGACAAGTCTGTAAAAATCACCAACAGCGAAATCCATTTTGAACAGTTTGAATTAAAAGAAATACTATGTGATGATGATTACCTTACCTTTGGACAGTGCAATGCATCACAGTTAAAATTCAAAATTTCCAACGTGTTCACAAGCATGATTGGGAAACAGATAAATGTTTCTGCTGTGATTAATGGACATACTGACACACCGTTTGTTTTCGGAAAATACCGTGTCATTTCCGATAAACCAACAGATGATAAGCGTTACAGAAATGTGACGGCATATGACGTTATATACGATATTGGAGAATCAGAAGTATCTTCCTGGTATAACGGGTTGAAATTTCCTCTGACCTTAAAGCAGTTCAGAGACAGTTTTTTTTCATATTTTGGTGTTGAACAAGTAGCAACCACATTACCTAATGACAGCATGGAAGTGGCAGAAACAATAAAACCAAGCGAACTTTCTGGCCAGACGGTCATGGAAGCAATCTGCTCAATAAATGGATGCTTTGGCCACATTAACCATGATGGAAAATTTGAATATGTTTTCCTTAAAGAAATAATATCAGGTTTATATCCACAGAAAGGATTATATCCACAGAAAGGATTATACCCTAGAAAAGGTTCTGAAAAAGAAAAGGTTACTGGTGGAAAATACAAATCAGTTAAATATGAAGATTTTGTTTGCCAAAAAGTTACAAAAGTGCAGATAAGACAATCAGAAAATGATATTGGTGCAGTTTACCCGGATACAGAGATTACCGAGAACGACAACAGTTATATTTTGCAAGATAATTTCCTTGTTTATGGAATGACCGCAGATGCCCTAGAAACGGTTGCAAGAAATCTGTATGAGGTTATTAAAGTTGTAAAATATAGACCTTATAACTGTGAAAAAATAGGAAATCCTTGTTTGAGCCTTGGAGAAGCAGTCAATGTATATACGGCTAAAGAAATCATAGAAAGCTATGTGTTGAGCAGAACATACAAAGGAATCCAACAACCGACAGACACCATATCAGCAAGCGGAAAATCTCCAAAGTACAGTGAACAGGTAAATGGAATTAACAAAAGTATAATTCAACTCCGTGGAAAGACTAATGAACTAGAACGGAATGTAGAAGAGACCCGGTCTGAGATCAAGGATGTAGAGAGCGGATTGGATACGAAAATTACGCAAAATGCAGGAAAAATTGAAGCAGAAGCGAAAAGGGCAACAGATACAGAAGTAGAATTGGCAGCGGCAATATCTTTGCAGGCAGACCAAATCAAATTAAAAGTATCAAAAGGTGATGTCAGTTCTCAGTTAAGTGTTGAAAGTGGACAGGTAAGTATTTCTGGAAACCGTTTTGTATTGGAAGCAGATAACTGTAGCATATCAGCAGATGGAACTATAACAGCTAAAAACGCAGTAATGACTGGTAGTTTTAAGTCTATAGGGGAAGACGGAAGTTACACAGAAGTATCATCAGGTGAAATTAAATTTTATAACGAACTATTGCAAAGCACAGGATCTATAAAAGGATTGGGACAATATCTTACTATTGATGCTTCAATGGTAAGTGTAAGCGGAATTTTAGTGGTAGGAAATGGAGCAACATATGATTCACAATATGTAAAAAACATATCAACAACTTCTCAAATATTAGGCAGTAAGACAGTACTGACAAGTGCCACATTAAGTGTCACAAAAAATTATATAAATGGAACCGTATCAGATGTATCTTTGGTAACACAAACAGCCAATGTTGCTGATTATCCTGGACATAATGTTAATTTTATTACAGGAGTTTCATCACTTGGAGGTTTGCTCACTGCAACATCTGGAATTGTCACACTTATGACGTAGGAGATTTATTATGGTAAAAAAAATATTTATTCTTCAAACGATTATTGGAAAAACAATGAAAGAAGTAATGGAAGAAAGGCAAGAAATTCAGCAATATATAGCTTTTACCATTGGAATTTCCACGTTTACGGAAATCAATGCCACATTTTTTAGCACGGAAGATGGAGATGGTTTTGAAGAGTTTATGAAGCAACTTATTGACATGTCGGATACAGTGGTTGCACAGAGCGGATATGAGGTATCTGAACTGTGCAAAAATCTGTATGCATATGCAGAAGAGCAAGGAAAAGAAATCTATGTAAGGGAGAATTGATATGGCAGCAAACTTTGAGATTAAGAAATTAAAAAGCAACCTTGTGACAGTATTAAATCAAACACCGTTGCCTATCGAGGTGAAAAGGCTTGTACTGTATGAAGTGTATTCGGAGACTAAACAGTTATCAGATATGCAGATTATGAAAGAGGAAAGCGAGGTATCTGCAGATGGCGTTGAATAAGGTTTATACCAGAATTAACTGGGAAAATTACCCCAGTGAAAACACAGACATTGATGAAATAAATCTTAATAAAATGGATTCTGCTATTGATGCGTTGGACAACCGTATCATATCACAGGATGCCTTAAAAGTAGACAAGTCTGCAATAAACGGAAATATTGCTGATTGGACTATGGATGAAACAACCGGTGTTATTACTATTACAAAGTACAATGGTGAAAAAGTAATTTTTGACCTTAATATTGAAAAAATACCTGTCGAATTTTCCATGTCTGATGACGGAATCATTACCATGACTACAGAAGATGGAACACAGTTTACAGCTGATATTGGTTCTATGATTCCGGTGTTGACATTTGAAGATTCTGCAACCATAACTGTCTCCGTGACTGGTACTGGAAAGAATAAGACTTATTCTTTTTCGATAAAAACAGGATCAGTAACAGATGATATGCTTCAGCCTAATTATTTAGCAGATATTAGAGTAGAATCCGCAAATGCATCTGCTTATGCGCAATCCGCAAATGCAAAATCTGTATTGGCTGAATCTTATGCCGTAGGTGGAACCGGAACAAGAGAAGGAGAAGATACAGATAACGCAAAGTATTATATGGAGCAGGCAAAACAGCAAACAGGCGGTATACCTACAAAAGTCAGCGAATTAGAAAATGATGTAGGATACATTACAAAATCAGTTTCTAATTTGACAAATTACTATGACAAAACCGATGTTGATAAAAAAATAGATGAAATTCCAAAAACAGATTTGACAAACTATTTGACCAAAACTGGTGATGGTAGTAATTTGACTGCGGCGTTTGAAGAAGCAACAACTTTAGATGAATTAACGACAGGAGAAAAGTTATCATCTATTTTGGGAAAAATTAAACTGGCTGTAAAAAACCTTAAATCACTTATAGGCCTTATCGGAACTACCGATATTTCGACTATTGGTGACGGTACTATCACTGGGGGATTAAGTGATGTAAATGGCAATTTAAATGGTTTGAAATTTGCATCAATATCAACATCTGTTACTCTATTAGTGGCGAATAGACAGTCCTTTTTAGGCTCCTTGTCTGACTTTGGATTGCCAAATAATGCAAATGTATTTGGGGTGTTTGCAAATTGTGATTGGGCTGTTAATGTAAGATTTGCAAATAATAGAAAGTTTTATGTATATCAAATTGCAAATGTTAGCGATGATGCAACATTTATATTAAATTTTGTTGTGGCATATAAATAATTAATTAATCCAAGGTATTGGGCTGCTTCTTCAAATAAATCTCAATCTGACAAATATGAGAAACTGGCAGAATAATACCGTTCCGTTGATGGGTTTAATATTATCGTACTACTAGATTTATCAATATAAAGTATGTGATTATCGCCACTTGTACCACCTACTGCATTTGTTCTAACATACATATTTTTAGGGGAATATGTCCTTCCAATATTGGCAATAATTAATGATCCGCTATACTGCTCAGATGTAATTCGTACGCCTAACGTTACAAATACTCTGTTACCTATTTTTGAAATTGTATTTTCAGAATCCCATGATACACAATTGACTAAAGACAAATCGGTGTTTTGGTTTAACTTGCCATTTACAGAAGCAGTCATAAAAAATATTTGCGAAATAACAACAAAAAAGAGCATGGTGTAAAAGCCATGCTCTTAATCTATTTATCTAATTCCCCAGTCACCGTCATTGTTGACGAAACCAACCACATATCCTATCATGTCATCAATAAGATTTTCCGGGAGTATGCTGTTCGGAGACATAAGCGGAACATATCTCCATTTTCTTACACCATCTTCAATTATATGTGTTTTCACGACAATATATATCCCACCATTACTGGTCACAATACATCGTTCACCGTCTTGCGGTTCACGATCCGCTGCAAGGAGAATAATTTCCCCAGGCAGATAAAACGGCATATAGTAGTCGCACGGAATTTTCACACCGATATAAGCCTTGGATTTTATGTCTTCCGGCAAATTTTCTATGCACATGGGTTCCACAGCATTTGTGGTTGCGATAATTCCATTCATAAGTTGTGGATTAAGGACAGAAATATACTTGTGCGATTTTTCAAGACTGGAATAGATTTTAGCTTGGTGACGTATGAAGTAACGGATAAGATACAGAGAGTGTTCCGGCAGACTGCGGCATATCTTGACAGATTCCAACATCTTATCTTCCATAGTGCCGCAACCTACCAGTTCATCTACACTGATTCCAAAGGCTCTAGCAAGCGCAACAGCGGTCGATAGCTTTGTGTCGTTAGAATTACCGTATAGTAGTGAATTAAGCGTAGAATAAGGCAAATTAGCTTCATCTGCAAGCTTGTAAACCGTCATGTCCGGCTCATTAAGAAATTCGTGGAGATTCCCACGAAAACTTAACATATAATTTGCACGGTTGACTGATAGATGTGTCGATATTTCTTTGATTCGGTCTTTTTTTATCATGTTTTTTATCCCCCTTTCACATGATACACTTGTAACATCCCTTGTTTCAAGGGACTTCAAGTTCTGGCGAGGGCGGTGTTTATTGGCGTTTTCACCGTCCTCTTTTTGTTGATATTTTACAACAACAAAAAACGTACGTCAAATATATTGATTGTTAAGAACATATGTTCTATAATTTGATGTATCGCTACTTTAGATTCTGCGGAGAATTAAAGGGGAGAGGGGTGTGGTTACAATGAACGAAAGCAATGAATTTTACAGAGAGGAAATTGCAAGAATACTATCTGGAATAGAAGACAATGACATATTGAAATATGTCTATGTCATTGTCTCTGATATAGAGGGGGAAAAATGAAAAATCGAAAAAAAATAAATTGGGCGTTAATAATTTTGATTTACTTTTTAGGATTATTAACAAATTATTTCTTAAGATAGACCTAATATTTTCTTTAAATATTCTGTAAATATTGGAGAGCATAATCCCATAAAGTACACTAAAACGTAAACAAGTTTTGGACCTATATAATCAATAATTTTTTTTAAAGGACTTATGTAATTATGCTCTTTACTTTTTACTATATGTATGTCTTCTAATGAATTTATTTTTATATATTTCATTTCTTCTAGTTCATTTATGTAATCAATAAAATCATCTATGGCAGAATCACCATAATCTTTTGAAATCCTACCTAATACAACATTGTTGTCTTTATTTTTTATTGATATTAAATAGCCAAAAAAATCATTAGAATCTTTTATTTTTCTCTTCATTCCGCACCTCCGATTATCATTTTAAATGCGGAAAATGCAGTACTTCTTTTTTGCTCAGAAAGATTGTAGTACTTAATCAATAAATCTTCCATATTGGGATCGTTTCTTAAAAAATAAACTAATCTAGCGTATTTTTCGGAATATTTTTTCCCGTCTTCTTTACCAGTCAGCAAAAATTCAATAGAAACTCCTAAAAAATTCGCAATTACTTCTATACGGTCATCCGGGATAACTCCCTTTTTTAAACTTCTTATATATCCATTACCAAATCCGCAAGAAGTCTCTAATTTAGAAATTGCTATTCCCCTTTCTTTACATATAGATTTTACTCTTTCTACCGTAGTCATAGTGTCCTCCTAAAATTTAGATGATACTCTAAAAATATGCTTGACAAAATAGAGAACACTCTATATAATAAATTTAGGATTTAGAGGAAAGCCTAAATTTAAAAATGTTCTCTGTGGTTTCTTGGCAGTTACTATATTAGAACATTCTCTAAATTTTGTCAAGTTTTTCTCTAAATTCCTAAATCAAGAGAAAGGGAGTGATAGATTGAATTGTTACGACAGAATCAAGGAAATTTGTGATAAGAAAGGAACAAATATTTATCAAGTGGAGCAGAAAGCCGGATTGAGCAATGGAATTATCCGAAAGTGGAATGAATCTGCTCCGCAAGTTGACAATTTAAAGGCTGTTGCAAAAGTCCTTGGAGTAAAAGTAGACGAGTTACTGGAATAGGGAGGTAAAAACATGGAAAAACAGAGATATGTGGTATTAGACAAAAATGGTAAAGCAAATATAGTTCAGAAAGCTGATTCACGTTTTGTTGGAATTGACGAGATGGCACAGCACATTGCGTTTGACATTATCGAAGATTACAAAAGCATTATAGATGGCGATAAGAAAATCGAAGAAACAAATATTGATTTGTCTATCAAAGTCCTTACCGCCATTTCGCCTTTTAGGAACGGCTCTGGATATGGAAAGGATTGTTAATTGCCGCTGCTATTGCTAATTGTGGTTTTTCTTCCGGCAAAGAATTGACGATTTCTGAATAGTATTGGTCGTACAGGTTCTTAAAATCATCAAAACTTCCGGTATATCCACAGATTTTAGCAATAGCGTAAGCGGATGCGTATTTTTTGGAATCCAATGTAATTCACCTCCTTATATCAGAATAAGGAGAGTATATCACAAACAGGGAGTTAATTGAATGAGTGAAAAAGAGAAAAAAATCGTTGAGAAGTTAAAGAGAGCCATTCCGAATATGTCCGATTTCGACAAGGGATATATTCTCGGCAAGACAGAGAAGATGGCAGAGGAATCTGTTAAGAAGCAGGAGGAAGAAAATGCAAAGCCAATTTGAGAGAGAACTTCTCAAAACATTAAAGAGCATTGACGGTACTCTGAAAAGAATTGAGAAGTCCATGAATGATGATGAGAAACAGCATATGACCATTTGTAATGCAGTTTCTCATGCAATGAAAGGAGAACATGAATGAAAAAATGGACTTACCGCCAGAAGAGAGATCTTCTTGACAAATTAGAACCTTGGATCACTGCATTGGTTCAACTCATAAGTGCATTGGCTGGGGCGGCTGTCGGAATAGCTATCTGCTACTTTTTCTAAGTGGTATGTGGCAGTTGCAGTTATTAAAGACACAACAAAAGGTATGAGTATATTTCTTAAAAATGAGAGAAACAAATGTTCTTTGTAGAATCTTCCTTTTGAAGACAAAGTAAATTTGAACATTTCACGATTTATGGATGAACTAACTATGGTGAAATATCCCTTTTCCTTTAAGGACAAAAATGCTTGGTAAACATCTTCACCATTGTAATTCCCTATTTCAGACAATGAAATGGAACATTCAGAAGATTTTACAGTTTTCCTAAGTACTTTTCTTTCGATTTTGAGAAGCATATGAAACCTCCAGTTTTTTAGAACATTATACCACAGAAAGGAGAACAATGAACGAATTAGAGCAGAAAACAATATCTTCCGTGGAAGTAGCGGAAATGGTAGGGAAACAGCATAACGATTTGCTTAAGGATATCAGAAGATATTATGAGCAATTAGGACAGGGGAATATTTCCCAGTCCGATTTCTTTACAGAAAGTACCTATCAAAACAGCCAAAACAAGACACAGCCTTGCTACATGGTAACGAAGAAAGGCTGCGAGTTCATAGCACATAAGATGACCGGAGTTAGGGGAACAGAATTTACGGCAAAGTACATTGACCGTTTCCACGAAATGGAAGATTCCATTAAGGCACATATCCCTACTGGACAGGAATTGATTGCACTGGCGGTTGTCGAAGCACAGAGGATGCTTGCGCAGAAAGAGGAAGAGGTTAAGCAGTTGCAGACCACAGTGCAGCAGATGGATGCCGTGATTACCGATATGACACCAAAAGTTGACTATGTGGACAAGATTCTTTCTTCCAATGATTGTATGACGGTTACACAGATTGCGCAGGACTACGGAATGAGTGCGGTGAGGTTCAATTCAGTTTTAAGAACAGCCGGCATTCAGAGAAAAGTAGGTGACCAGTGGATATTGTATGCAGACTTCCAGGGCAAGGGTTATGTGAGAACAAAGACAAATGATTATGTTAAGCATGACGGAAGTACCGGTACAAAGCCACTTACCGTATGGACACAGAAAGGCAGAATGTTCTTGTATAACAAGCTGAAAGAGATTGGCATTGAACCTATCGAGGAGGAAAGCGCATGAGAACAACAATAAAGCTGTTTCTTCCTATTATAATAGCACTCTCCATCACATTTACATCCACGGCACAGACAACCGGCAGTTTTATCTCCGAGGAAGCACAGGAATCGTGTGTAAAGTACGGTGAGGAATATGGCATCTGCCCGGAACTTCTTATGGCAATGATCGAGAAAGAATCTTCCGGCAGACCGGATGTGGAAAGTGGCGGTTGCAAAGGACTGATGCAGATTTCTGACAGATGGCATAAAGACCGCATGGAACGTTTGGGAGTGACGGACATCTACTCTGTGGACGGCAATATCCATGTGGGAGCCGACTACTTGTCGGAATTATTTGAAAAGTACTGTGATGTAGGAATTGTACTTATGGTTTACCACGGAGAGAAGAACGCAGCTACAAAGACAGAATTAAGTGATTACGCAGACTGGATATTAACCAGGAGCGCAGAACTGGAAAGGATGAATGGAAAATGACGAACAGAGAGAAGTATGCGGAACAGATTATTGACATGGCACTTGATAGTATAGAGATAGCTGTGGACAAAGAAGGAAAGTTATGTGATTGCAATGTAATACGTTGTTCCGATTGTGCATGGAGTAGTAAAAGCAGATGCAGGGAAAGGTTCAAAGAATGGGCAGAGCAGGAATATGTTGAACCACCTGTTGACTGGTCGAAAGTGCCTGTGGACACGAAAGTGTACGTAAGAGATTCCGATAGTGACCCTTGGAAACCTAGATATTTTGCAAGATTCAAAAATGAGGGAATATTTACATGGACTAATGGTGCTACTTCTTTTTCAGCTAAAGGCTTTGATGATGTAACATGGTGGAGACAAGGAAAACTTGCGGAGGACACCGTATGAGTGCCAAAAAGCGGTTTACCGTCAAAGGGTGCATCGGAAAGATATTTTACAGTCCGAAAGAATGGGAAGTTGACCGTGAAACAGCATTCTATTACAGAATTGTAAACCGCAATACCGGGAAGAAAAAATGGTTAGGAAAGGAGTATTTTTATGCAGAAAAGTCAGATTATCCCCATCGTCCGTGCGAATGAGATTCTGATTGCAAGACTGTTAGATGCAGGAATCTTGTATATCAGCGAAGAGGACAACATGATCCACGTAACAGAAGACTGAAAGCCGGAGGAGTAAGGAAATGGAAAGGAAGATAAGAAAAATCTTGGTAGAACTGGGGCTGAAACAGTACTTGCCGGGATTTCAGTACATCATCGAGGTTGAAACGCTGATGTTTGAGAACCGAAACAGAAGACTTTCTGAAATCTACCGGATTATCGGAGAGAAACACAGCACAAATGAAAAAAGCGTGTATCAGGCGATCAAGTGGGTTGTTGATAAGATGAACCCAACCACAGAGTTGTACAAGAAAATCAATGAGACAGACAAGCCGGTATCAATCTATATGTTTGTAAATTCACTGTATTTATATCTTTGGGAGGATAGGAACAATGAGGATTAAACACATCTTTTTGCAGAATTTCTGCAAATTCTATGGTTCTAACGTAGTGGACACTGATTTATACGACCGGACAGAGGTTTCCGGGGTGAATGAAACCGGTAAGTCCACAATCAAAAGAGCAATTCAGTATATTTTTGGATGCCGTGACGAGAACGGCAGAGAAATTACCGGAATCAGACCGCACGATAAGGACGGCAATGACATTGACGGAGATATTACCGAAGAAGTTACCGTGGAGATTGGTGGTACAGACAAGGTTCTGAAAAAAGTATGCCGTCAGAACTTCAATAAGAAAGGCGAGTTTACCGGAAATGTCACGGATTACTATGTGAATGATATTCCAAAAAAGGCAGCAGATTTTGAAGCATTTTTGGAAGAGAGCGTATGCGGAAAAGATAAGTTTTCACTTTGCATCAATGCCATGACACTTCTGCTGAAAGGTGGCACGGATCAGAGAGCAATTCTTACTGATATGTTTGGTCAGCACAGTAATGATGACATTTGCAATCAGTTTCCGGAGTTTGAAGCATTAAGGACTGTTCTGCAGGATGGCACTGTTGATGAACTGAAAAAGCGTTGCAATACGCAGTTATACGGCACAAGGGGAAGAAATGGAACCAAGGGCTTGCAGGACTTGTTAGATGAAATTCCAAGCCGAATTGACGAGGTAAGCCGTCAGAGAGTAGATATTGACCTTGCGGATCTGGAACTGAAAAAGAAAGCTTTACTGGATAAGCTGTCAGAGAACATTAAGCAGCAGACAGATACGCAGAACAGTATGAAGTCCTACGATAAGCTTTCTGATGGAATTATTGAGTTAAAAGGTCAGTTGAGTGCATTACAGCAGAAAGCAAATGAAAAACTGGATGCGGACAGAAGAGATAAGCGCACAACACTGAATCAGATTCAGAATGAGCATCAGAAAGAGTTGCTTAAGGCAGATACCATTAGTGAAGAGATCACGGAACTGGAAAAGCGTATCGCACAGTATGAGCAGAAGAGACAGGAATTGAAGAAGAGTTGGTATTTGAATAAAAGCCTTAAATTTGATGAAAACTCTCTGATTTGCTCATACTGTGGACAGGAATATCCGGAAGAGAAAAAAGAGCAGTTAAGAACGGAGTTTGATACGCATAAGGCACATGAATTGGAACTTATTACTAAAGAGGGTTCTTCCTGCGCTGAACATATCAAAGCGGATCAGGAAGAACTGGAGCATAAGCGTGAGGAACTGAAAAAGACCGAGGATGAAGTGGAGCGGTTGGAAAAAGAGATTGCCATTGCCGATAATGCATTAAATTCCATTCCGGCAAGCGTGGATATTTCCAACACAGAAGAATACAAAGCTATCCAGTCACAGATTGCTGAGAAAGAAGCTTCCATGAACAAATTCACTGACATGAATCTTCTCAGAATCCAGTTAAAAGGTGATGAAGAGCAGATCCGCAATGATATTTCTGTGGTTGATAAGTCTTTGGCGAGTGTAAGCATTAACGAGAGTGTGGATAGGCGTATCACAGAACTGGAACAGGAGCGCAAGAACATTGCACAGAAGATTACGGATGTGCAGGCACAACTTGACCTGTTAAAGAAATTCAGCCGGAAGAAGAACGAACTGTTGGAAGCTGATGTGAACAAGTATCTTTCTTTCTGCACAGTTCGTATGTTTAGACCTCTTGTGAATGGTGACACGGAGGAATGCTGTGACTTTACATACCGTGGAGAGCCTTACAGCCGGAACATGAACCACGGAGCAAGGATTCTGACGGAGATTGACATTTGCAATGCGTTTCAGAAGCGGTGCGGTGTGGAATTGCCTATCATGGTTGACGATACCGAAAGCCTTGACCCTTGGAAGATTCCTGATGTTGACAGTCAGTTGATTATGTTCCGCAGAAGTGATGATGCGAGTTTGAAAGTGGAGGAAGCGAAGAATGCATAATAATGATTATGATATGGATAAAAAAGTTGAGATTTCTGCTGATGAAATGTGCAGAGCAATAGTAAAAACAATGGGAGAAGAGCCGTTTGATTCTTTAATTGAAGAAAACCCACTTATGATAATTACTTTTGCCCAATTTGGAGCAAAAGTTACCACAAAATTATTTGCAGATAAGATAAAGAAAGGAGCTGCGGAAAATGCAGATTAAGAAAGAGACAGTAATTTCCGTTTTGACAACGAGCGGAGAAGTAATCAATGCTGGTGACACCGTGGTATTCAATTTTGAGGACAAGTGTTGCGTGGGTGTGTACCTGGGACTTTCAGACCGTGGAGCCTTGAAATTCAAAGGCAAGATTGCTGATACGGATGTGACGTTCCATGTGATGCCTAGAAGCATCAAGGAGATTTACAAAGCTGATGTGACAGTGCATCAGGGAGGATTTATGATTAAGCTGGAAAGTGAGGAAGAATAATATGGAAAAACATAAATTTAAGGTTGGAGACAGATACAAAAGCGGATATTTTGCAGACAATGATGCAGCAATTGAAATCACAGAAATCAGTGGTGGCACTGTTTTTTACAAAGATGTAGTTGGGGAAAGCATTGGTTTAAAACATTTCCAAATAGGTTCTATATTTTCTGCCGCTTTAGAAAAAGTAGACACAACTATTGTCATCTACCGCAATGACAACAAAGTAGTTGCGCTGGACAAGTCCACTGGCGAGAAAGCAGAAGCAAACTGCAATCCTGCTGATGAATTTGATTTCCGTACTGGTGCTAAGTTGGCTTTTAATCGGCTGATGGGCGAGGATGCGAAGCCTGATAACGGTGTCCGGGAGGTTAAGAGAAAAGCTAAAGTCGGTGAGTACATCAAGGTTGTTTGTGCGATGCCTTGTTTGATTCCTTATAAAAACGGAGATATTTTCAAAGTAAATTGCGTTACGACATCAGGATGTATTTGCAAAAAATCTGAGGAAAATGTTGGTTTATGGCACAGCGAGTACGTTGTCCTTGAAAACTACAAACCGGAGAAAGAACCGGAGAAGAAAGACGAAATCTGCGTGGGAGATACCGTAAAAGTCAAGGATACCGGTAAGCAGTACAATTTATACGGTACATGGAGTGGTCTTTTAGGATACGAACAGAATTTTGTAATAGATTCAGATGTAAGCAAAGATGATGAATACAAAGTTTTAAGAATTAAAAAACATGATAGGTTTGCAAGTACTATTGCACTGATTCAGAATCCCAAGACAACCCAGGTATTCATCATAGGAATTGACGGCATCAAAAAGGTAGAAAGGTAGGTAGAAACATGGCAGACGAAAAGAAGCAGGAAGTAATGACACAGGAAAAGGCAGAGGTAAAGGAAAGCAAGAATAAGGTTACAGATTACAGTCTTGGGATTTTTGGAACATCCGACAATTTTATTATGGCAATGCAGATGGCAAAGGCACTGGCTGATTCAACGATTGTTCCGCAGACATATCAGAAAAATCCGTCTAACTGTTTGATTGCCATTGAACAGGCACAAAGAATGCACATTAGCCCTCTGATGGTTATGCAGAACCTTTATCCGATACAGGGAAGACCTAGTTGGAGCAGTAAGTTTTTGATTGCCTCTATTAACGCAAGCAGAATGTTTGACATGGAGTTGCAGTATGACGAGGTAAAGGATAAAGATGGAAAGCCTTATTCATGCGTAGCGTGGACTATGAAAAACGGTCGCAGAGTTGAGGGTATGGAAGTCAATATGCAGATGGCAAAGGACGAGGGATGGCTTGGGAAAAATGGAAGTAAGTGGAAAACCATGCCACAGTTAATGCTCAGATACAGAGCGGCATCGTTCTTCTCTAGTCTGAATTGCCCGGAACTGACAATGGGTATTTACACAAAAGAAGAAATCGAAGATGGAGACTTCAAGGAATATCCGATGGAACCCATTCAGGAACAGGTTCACAGGGAGATTCAGAATAATGCAAACACTGTTGAGTTTGAGGAAGTACCGCAGACACCGCAGACCGCAGAGACGGACATTGCCAGCGCAGAGACGCCGGATTGCTTTAAGTAGGGAGGACACCATGAGAATTATTTCACAGGACGGTAGAACTGATATTCCATATGAAAATTTTTGCTTTGGAATTACAAAAGATAATTCCATTGTTGCGATAAGAGATACCATTGCCAGACCCTCAGAAATTGCGCATGGCGTTGTAGCTACATATTCCAAAGAAGAAAAATCGAAGAAAGCTATGGAAATGCTTAGAAAAGCATACGTTGGTATGCCGATTCTTTTTCAAAATGTTGAAATTACAGAAGATGTGGTAAAACAGTTTGAAAAATTGAAAAATAGTGGAATTATAGTTCAAACCATGAACAATGAGCCATCAAAAGTTGAATATGTAAATAACTGCATATTTCAGTTTCCAAAAGATGACGAAATTGAGGTAGAAACATGAAGCTAAAATGTTTAGGATCCGGTTCTTCCGGTAACTGCTATCTTCTAACGGCAGATAACGGTGAAACGCTTTTACTGGATGCAGGACTTCCCATCATGGACATAAAACGTGGTCTTAACTGGAATATTAAGTGTGTTGTGGGTGCGATATGCACCCATACGCACAAAGACCACTCATTATCCACATCAGACCTTGAACACATGGGAATACCAGTATTTAAGCCATATGAGAGTTTAGAACCTATGGAAATAGGGTTTACTGGTGGAAAAATAATGGCATTTGATCTTACGACACTGGATGGTAAGTGGACACATACAAACGCTGATGGTTCAGAATGCCCTTGCTATGGATTCCTGATTACTCACCCGGAAATGGGAAAATTGCTTTATGTAACTGACACGGAATTTGTTAAGTGGCGGTTTCATGAAGTAAACCACATCATTATTTCATGTAACTATCAGAAGAAGTACATTACAGAGGATTCCAACGATGCTAAGAAATCCCATGTGTACCGTGGTCATATGGAACTGGAAACGGTAAAAGAATTTGTTCTTGCGAACAAATCAGATGCCTTGCAGAACGTCATATTGTGCCATTTAAGCCGTGATAATTCTGATGCCAAAGAATGTGTCACAGAGGTAAAAAAGATTGATCCATTGGCGAATGTGGACTATGCGGCAGCAGGCAAGGAATGGATTTTACAGAATGGAAAGGAGTGTCCGTTTTGAGTGGTGGAAGTTTTGGTTATTTGTGCTACAAGGATGTCAATGAGCTAATGGAGCCGTCAAGTATCTCCAACCTTGAAATTATGGTGCAACACTTACAGTTGTACGGTTACGAGGACATAGCACGAGATACACAGCGGTTGATTGAGTATATCAGGTCGGCAAGTATTAGAATCGAAGTTTTGAGCGAGAACCTTAGCGGAGTTTTTCATGCGGTAGAGTGGCGTGCGAGTGGAGATATTGGCAGAGAAACCATGATTGCAGAACTTGAAAAGTACAGAAATGGTGGTGCGAATGGCTGATTGGAAGAAAATCTATGCTATGAAAGCAGAACGTGAGAAAAAAATAAAACAGATATGCCCCGAAATATCGAATGTTAGCGGAATCTATTTGTTTTACAGAGTGGACGAAGCAGGAATCAGAAGAGGGTATTGTGGGCAAGCTGTCAGACTTTTAGAGCGCACATCTTCTCACCTTGCGGAATACGACCATATAGCATTGAGCCTTAAAAAACATGGCTTCAAGAGCAAAGATAATCCGCATGGGTGGTCATTGCATTTTTTAACCTGTGGGATATCAGAACTTGATGAAAAAGAAGTCGAGTATATTAAAAAATGTTCTGATAGTGGTATTCAGATGTACAACGTCACGGCAGGAAGTCAAGGTAAAGGGAAACAAGTAACAGGGCAATATAAACAGCCTAAAACTTATTCGCAGGGCATACAACAAGGCAAAATCAACCTTGCAAGGGAACTGGCGAACATTGCCGACAAGCATCTAGTCATCAGTTTGAAGCCTGAGAAGCAGAACAATTCCGTGTCAAAAAGACAATTTGTTCGGTTTATGGAACTTTTGCATGGAGAAAAGGACGGTGAATAATATGAAAGTATATATTACAAAATATGCACTTAGTACTGGAATCATAGAAACTGACGATGCAGAGATTTGTTCAAATATTTCCGGAGATATGATAAGTTCTAAAAAATATGGATATTATCGCGGAAATGATTGGCACAAAAAGAAGGAAGACGCAGTTTTAAGGGCAGAAGTAATGAGAATAAAGAAAATTGAATCATTAAAAAAACAAATTGAAAAATTGGATAAAATGAAATTTTCTTTGTAGAGTTCAAGCATCACAGAACTTGGAGGTGATACATAAAATGCCAAAACGATATGACAATCCGCAGGAAATTTTGAAAATTATGCGGAAGACAGAACTTTTGAAGCAGTCTGCGGAGAGAAGTCCATTCACCGGAATACTGACACTGTTCTGCTATACCTTGTGGAAAGACTACAAGTACTCACAGACGAGACTTTCTGATTTCTGCGGTAAATTCACCGAGTACAACGAAAAGTACGAGAATGAGCCTTATACGGAGTTACAGAGCAGGCTTAACGATTTTGCAGACTGGACGATTGAGTACAAGGAATTTACCGAAGCTGATTATCCACATTACAAGTCGGTTGTAGCGCAGAAATGCATCCTGGAACAGGTCAGATGCAACAACCTTATCAATGAGTTGTCTACAAGGTACATCCTATATGGAATGGTAATTCTTATGGAAGATGGATTTAGTAAGAAGAAGCTGACGAATTTCAAGGATAAGTTTTCTGACCACATGGACAAAGCCGGAGACAAGTGTAACGGAAAGAATTTCATGGACTTGTGGAGAGAACTGGTGGAAAACACCGGTATCTATATTGAGAAGCCTATTTTTGAGTAAGGAGTTCTAAATGGCAGAAAAAAGAATGTTCAGCGCAAAAATAATTGAGAGTGATGCTTTTTTGGATATTCCTGCTACGGCTCAAATGCTTTATTTTCACATCTGCATGAACACGGATGATGACGGATTTGTGAACAATCCACGTAAAATCATAAGGATGTGCGGTGCATCTGATGATGATTTGAAGATACTGATAGACAGCAGATTCCTTTTATCTTTCGACAGTGGTGTTGTACTAGTAAAGCACTGGCGAATTCACAACTACATTCCACCGGATCGTTACAAACCGTCATGCTATGTGGATGAAAAAAGCAAAATAGGTGTGAAACTAAACGGAGCATACACTACAGATCCTAAAAAGATGGTTTCTCCGGTAGAGGGGAATCCGAAGAAGAGTTGCTACGATAAAGAAATCAAACTTGATAAGAGGTGATATAAATGCAGATGACAGGTTATGAATTGTTGGCGAATTATGAAAAAGCAGAGGACAAGGATAAACAGATTCAGATTCTTTCGGATTTGAACCACATTCCGGTTGATATGGTGTGCTTTGTGATTGAAAACAGAGAAAAATTTGAAAATTTGGAAACACCATTGTCTGCAGAAGAATTTGCAAAGTGGTGTGAGACGGAACTTGACCGTGTGGATGCTCATATCCATGCACAGGAAAAATATTACAGAGAAATTTGCAATGTATACGGAATCGCAAGTACATACGGAAAAAGGAGTGTAGTTTCATGAGAGAGGGAACAGGAAACTTTCAGAACGGTGACTTACTCTACATGGCTACACATCCGGTTGCTGATGCTATTAGAATCGGACGCACGAAGCCGTATGAGTGCAGCTATCCAGTGATGGTGGAGAGACCGAGGATCAAGGAAAGGAGCAAGGATGGAGAGACTGACAACCAATAAGAATGTATCAGAAATGGGAATGTTTAAACTGGCACTTAATTGTTGTTACATAACACAGGACGGAAATACCAGATATAGAGATTATGCAAAAGATATTGATGCGAGAGATTTCGCAAGAGTTATTACGGAAAATTTTGCAAAAGATGTTTTACCGTTAAATGACGAATCATTTGATGAAGAAATGATGGAAAACCTCATGTATGATCCATTAACAGACATAAATGCTCTGATCGCAGTATTTTATCGAAATATGTGGGCAATGGCAGAGTTGAGGGAAAAGTTGAAACGCTACGAGGATGCCGAGGAGCAAGGATTGCTACTGCGATTTCCTTGTAAAGTGGGAGATAAAATTTTCCTTGATTTTGCAGGATTTGGAAAAGATATAGACGAGTTTACAGTTAAAGACTTCCATTTGGATTGTTTTGAAGATGGAGAAATTATACTGTTTTGCGATTATGAATCAAATGATAGAACTTTTTCAGGTCAAATTGATGTAATGGAATTTGGTAAATCAGTATTCCTCACAAAAGAGGAAGCTAAAGCCAAACTGGCAGAAATGGAAGGTGCGGAATGAAGAGAGAAGAAGCTATCAAGGATTTGGACATTATCAGGTTTAATCCTCATTGGGATGAACTTGTAAATGAAGAATATTGGAAAGAACTTATGGAAATGGCAATCACTGCCTTACAGAATCAGCCGTTTTGGATTCCGGTAAGCGAGAGACTGCCGGAAGAGCCGGAAGAAAATGAAATATTTGATAACAAGCCATTGGAGTTATATCTTGTATCAATTAAAGGCGATCCCTACCCATTCAGAGCGTTTTGGAATGGGAAGTTTTTCACGAATGGTTGGCAAAAATGTGAGGTTACGGCTTGGATGCCACTGCCGGAACCGTACAAGGAAAGCGAGGAAGAAAAATGACAGTGACTTGTAATAAATGCGGAATTGTAAAAGGTTTTATTGAAGAGAAAGGAAATCAAACAGGACTTTATTGTAATAAATGTGGAAAATGGATTAAGTGGCTTACAAAGGATGAAAAAAGGCTTTTTGCTCACAATTACAAATCAAAAATGACCAACGCAGACCGGATCAGGAGCATGACGGACGAGGAGTTGGCAATGGCGCTATTATGTGTCCTGCGGAATTTATTAAAAAGTGACAAGGTATGTAAGGATTGTACATTGGCATGGTTACAGAAAGAAAGTGAGGAATGAGGATGCAGGATAGATATTTATTCCGTGGAAAGCGGATTGATAACGGGGAATGGGTAATTGGAAATCGTATTGATGATGGTGTAACAGGGCAAGTATTTATTCATACAGTTGGTAACTCGGTAAATGAGAGTGATAAGGTCGGAGAAGAAGGATGTTTGCAGTTTGTGGCATTTGAGGTAGCCCCAGCCACAATTTGCCAGTGCACCGGACTGAAAGACAAGAACGGTAATCTGATTTGGGAGAATGATATTGTAAAAATAAACAATAGTGAGGTAAATACTCTTATAACATTTAGAGATTTTGAAATTATATGTACGATTCCTAGAGAAAAATATTATAAGCATAGGCTTGAGCATACAACTGAATATGAGGTTGTTGGTAACGTATTTGACAATCCGGAACTGTTGGAGGAGTAGCCATGACGGAGAATGAAGCAATTTAAGAATTAAAATATGATTGTAACGAAATTGGAAAAGCAATTCCATGTGATACATCATGGGGTGAATCTTTTGAAAATGCTTATGCAATGGCAATAAACGCACTGGAAGAGGTGCAACAGTACCGCCAGATCGGCACGGTGGAAGAATGCCGTAAAGCTGTGGAGAAGCAGACAGCAAAGAAACCGGATTACGAGGGAGACGGATTCTCGGACGGACAACTTGTATACGATACATGGATTTGCCCTTCCTGCGGTAAGCATTATGAGGTTGATTATGATAGATATGATTATTGCCCGAATTGCGGGCAGCGCATTGATTGGAGGGATGAAGTATGAGTGAAGAATTAAAGCCGTGCCCGTTTTGCGGTGGAAAAGCAATGTTCTTAACCATTACAAATAAGTCATCACATTCGGCTGTTGGGGTAATGTTCAAAATCAAATGTATGAAATGCGGAACAGAATTTCCAAAAAGCTATGAATGTGAGATGTACATGGATCAGGACGGAGGCATCAGAACAGGGAAAGACGAGCGAACGAAAGCAATTACAGATTGGAACAGGAGGGCGAACGATGAAAATACTGATTGATATTCCAGAGGCATTTGAAGTGGACTATAACGAAAACCGATTTGCAGAGTTCTTCCTACGATGTCTTGCGGATATTGGTACCTGCTGTGGTAACTATGAGCAGGAAACCGCAGAGATGATGGAAAAGGCATTTTCGGAGAGCAAGACATACGACCCGGACAGAGTTTTGCATCAGTTGGAAGAACGCACAGCATTCCTTAAAGACTGTACGAAGTATGGAAATAAAACAGCAGAGCAGCAGTCAAAATCCTACGACACTATGATGATGTATGAGGTCAAGGATTTGGTAGATGATTTGTTGGAGATTGTAAAGGCAGGTGGAGCAGATGCGAAAACCGATTCCTAAATCTGTCAGAAAATTAGTGTACAAAAAGTACAACGGGCATTGTGCCTACTGTGGATGTGAAATACAAGAAAAAGGCTTTAATGTAGACCATTTACATTGCCTTAGAAACTATGAGTACACAGAGGATTTTACCGGTATCGATGTACATGACATTAGAAATCTTATGCCGTCTTGTGGCTCATGTAACCGTTATAAGGCAACAATGGATTTAGAGACATTCAGAAAGCAGTTGCAGAAGATACCTGACAGACTGAAAAGAGATGTTTGTACATACAATATCGCAGTCAGATTCGGTATGGTGCAGGAAAACAGAGAACCGATAAAGTTCTATTTTGAGAAAGTAGGTGAAACGGATGGCAATTAAACCGATTTTATTCAATACAGAAATGGTTCGGGCGATTCTAGACGGGAGAAAAGATGCAACGAGAAGAATTGTAAAAGGCTTTATTCCTGATGATGCAGTATGGGGATATACCGCTTTTACACCTAAAGGGTACATATCGTGTAGAGGTACATTTGCAGATGGGTATGGAGAGAAATTTTTTAAGTTGCCTTGCGAGCCGGGCGATATCCTGTATGTCCGGGAAACATGGAAAAAGGCACATAACGGATACTATTACTACGAAGATTGGAAAAGAAATGACATTGCCGATGTTACAAAGTGGAAACCATCCATCCACATGCCGAAAGAAGCCGCGCGTATCTGGCTTAAGGTTACGGATGTGAGAGTAGAGCGGTTACAGGAGATTACACCAAAGGACTCTGAAAATGAAGGCGTTGGAAATCTTTTCTACGAAGATATAGGGTACAGTGAAAAAAATTATGGAACAGAAGTAGATCCAGAGTATGGGATTGCAAAGGAGCAATTTGCTTGGCTGTGGGAATCAACCATCAAGAAATCCGGCATTGACCGCTACGGTTGGGGCGCTAATCCGTGGGTGTGGGTTATCGAATTTGAACGGTGCGAGAAGCCGGAAGGAGTGTGATGCAGATGGAACGAGTTGATTGTACCAACATTGAAAATATCGAGGTTAAGTTTGATGAATATGAAGTACTTTATCAAAAAAATAACGACTTTAAGCGGTACGTTGACCGCTACTGTACCAAGCATCGTGTCAGCGTGGATGAAGCCTTACAGCACTATCTGGTGAGGATGGCGGGCAGGATGTACAAGGAGCAGGAAGAAACGATTGTAAGAAAGGAATAACGACATGGAAAATAAGCATACATTGACAGACCTATATCAAATGCAAGCATTACCGTTGTCTGCCAAAATACGAATGACAAAATACCGTATAAGGCAATGGATTGAAGAATACGGAGAGGACGGTGTGTATGTTAGCTTTAGTGGTGGAAAAGATAGCACAGTACTTCTCAATATTGTGAGACAGGATTATCCACAAATTCCTGCAGTATTTGTGGATGTTCCGACACAATATCCAGAGTTAAAAGAGTTTGCACAGACATTTGATAACCTTGTAATTTTAAAACCTAAAATTTCATTTGCAGAAGTTTGCGAAAAGTATGGATTTCCAATGATTAGTAAGGAAGTGTCAGAATGTGTTTATTACGCAAAAAAATACTTAAAAAGTATTGTTGACAAAATTGAAAGCGAAAACACAATCTTGACAGACAGACAGACAGACAGACAGACAGACAGACGATAATCGGCTCCGCTCAAATGGCAGATATGCTATGCGTAGAACGGAGACTAAACAAAGAGAATTACAAGAAAGTAATGACGGGGATTATCCCTAGTGAGTTGGAAAAAGCATATAGGATAGCAAAAAACAGCGGAGAAAAAATTGATTGCAGAACAAAAATTTTGTTTGGAGAATTAGAACACAAAGAAAAAGGGGTTGCAACCAATGAGTATTCAAAAATGTACGACAAGTCACGCTATAAGTTTTTCTTGTATGCACCATTTGACTTATGCGGAAATGAATGTTGTAAAACGATGAAAAAAGAACCATTGCGGTTATATGCAAGAAAATCGAAAAGAGTTCCGATAACCGCGCAGATGGCAAGTGAAAGTAAATTGCGTACTCAAAGTTGGCTGCAAAGTGGGTGCAACGCTTTTGATAGCAAAAAACCTATGAGCAATCCTATGAGCTTTTGGACGGAACAAGATGTGCTTTTATACATCAAAGAAAACAATCTGCCGATATGTTCAGTTTATGGCGAAGTAGTCACAGATTATGAAGCTATGGGACAATGTGAAAATCAGATGTCATTTGCGGATTTTGGGATTTTTGACAAGGAAAGACCATTGTTGAAAACAACAGGTTGTCAAAGAACCGGATGCGTACTTTGCGGATTCGGATGTCACTTAGAGAAAGAGAGCAGATTTTTAAGGCTAAAAGAAACGCACCCTAAATTCCATAATCTGCTTTATGTCTTGAAAAACAATGGTGTGACATACGCAGAAGCTATTGACTGGGTAAACGAACACGGAAACATGAACATTAAGTATTAAATATTCCCGGATTGTGGAATCATGTGCTATTTAGCACAGAAATAAGAGAAAGGAGCCGTAATGGATTTTGGATATTACAACATGGATTGCATGGATGGGATGAAATATTTCCCGGATGGTTACTTTGACCTTGCGATTGTGGATCCACCGTATGGCTTACATGAGCATGGTGGCAAAAATAGGAATACATATGTTAAGCAGAAAAATGGAACAAAAACATATGTAAAGGACGGACAGTACGAAAACAGAGGGTGGGACAATGAGCCCCCCTCTATGGAATACTTCGAGGAATTGTTTCGGGTATCCAGAAATCAGATTATATGGGGATGCAATTACTTTGATTTTACTTTGGCTGGTGGTCTTATCGTATGGGATAAATGCAATGATGGTTCTGACCAGTCGGATGCAGAGGTGGCATTCTGCAGTCTGACTAAAAGGATAGACATATTCCGGTATATGTGGCGGGGGATGTTCCAGGGAAAGTCCATTACTGAAGGAACTATTCAGCAGGGGAATAAGGCATTGAATGAAAAGCGTATCCACCCTACACAAAAACCAGTGGCACTATATGAATGGCTCCTAAACCGCTATGCAAAGCCCGGAGACATTATCCTTGACACACATGTAGGAAGTGCCAGCAGCTTGATAGCCTGCTACAGAACCAACCATTCATATGTTGGCTTTGAACTGGACAAGCATTATTATGATTTGTCAAAAAAAAGATTAGATGCAGAAATGGCACAAATGCGATTATCTGATTTTATGCCGGAGGTGATGCTATGATTCAGATGAGCATTTTTGACATGATACGTGAACCGATACGGATTACAAAGCCTATAAGGCTGATAGAACTGTTTGCCGGATATGGTTCGCAGGCAATGGCACTGGAAAGAATCGGCGCAAAATTTGAGCATTACAGAGTTGTTGAGTTTGATAAGTATGCTGTAGCAAGCTACAATGCGGTGCATGGCACAGATTTTCCTACAATGGACATAACAAAGGTTCATGCGGATGATTTGAATATCTGCGATACTGAAGCCTTCACTTACTTACTTACTTACTCGTTTCCATGCACCGATTTATCGGTTGCCGGGAAGCAAGCAGGAATGAAAAAAGGTAGTGGTACACGGTCCGGTCTTTTGTGGGAAGTGGAACGTATTCTGAAAGAGATAAGAGATGGTGGCGGTGAGTTGCCACAGATTTTGTTCATGGAAAACGTGCCACAAGTTCATGCCGATGCAAACATGGTAGATTTTCAAAACTGGATTGATTTTCTGACAAGTCTTGGATATGTAAGTTACTGGCAGGACTTAAACGCAAAGAACTACGGAGTGGCACAGAACCGTGAAAGATGCTTCATGTTTTCATTTTTGGGAGAATATAACTACCATTTCCCACAGCCGATACCGTTGAAAAAGAAGTTGAAAGATTACCTTGAAGATGATGTGGACGAGAAGTATTACATCAACAATGAAAAGGCTGAAAAGCTGATAAAACAGCTTATTGACAATGGAACGCTGCCACAGCACAATCCTGAGAGCAGAGCAGAGCAGAGCAGAGCAGAGCAGAGCAGAGCAGAGCAGAGCAGAGC